>QWCE01000071.1_pt1 | contig 271147 bp, 292 predicted proteins | sample 1972531 | NCBI WGS metagenome assembly QWCE01 (sample SAMN09866716, study PRJNA288562) | Human gut metagenome isolate term4_stool, whole genome shotgun sequencing... | reverse complement strand
GTAACTTGCTATTGCTCCTGCTACTGCTTCTGCTGTCTTTTGTAGGTTTTTTCTGTAGACTGTAGCGTCTTCTAAGTTGTCATGGAAGACATGCTCGATGATGAAGTTGTGTTTTGCTTGTCCATGTCTTAGTATTCCATAGTAGTTTTGACCTTGTGAGTTTCTTCTGTACTTTGTCCCTCTGTAGGTTGTACCTAAAGCCTTTGCCACAGACCCACAGATTAAATCTGTGAGGTTTTTTATGCTTTCTTTAGGGTTTACACTATCCCATATCTCCACACCTCGCACAGAGCCTGTAGAAGCGTTTGAGTGGCAGGAGATTAAAAGGTCGTAGCCTTTGCCCATAGAGCCTCTAGCTTGTAGACTAGGATCTTGGTTGATATCCGTCCTTGTAAGTCCTACAGTGAAGCCATACTTCTCTAGTGCTGGCTTTAAGTAGCTATGACAATATATGAAGTTACAGTCGCCCTCGTTGCAGTAAGGAAGATTTTCTACTTGCTTAAATCCTCGATTGTGTTTTCGTCCTGGTCCATGTCCAGGGTCCAGTAAAATTTTCATTGTTAATCACCACCATATACTAATTAATTTTTGTATCAAAAAAGACGACCTAATAGATCGCCTTTAAATAATATTTATTTAGTTTTTAATATTTAATATTCAACTCTTTTTTTAGAGCATTTTGCAGTATAGATGAAAAATTTAAATTTTTTTCTCTTGCTAAATCATCTAACCAAGTTGGTATTGTTAAAGTTTTATTTTTATATACTTCTTTAATCTTGCTCTTTTCGTATGGCAAGAAAAATATTACTCTTAAATTTTTATCATTTTTATTTTTGCTATTTTCATCTAATAGTTTTACATAATCTACATTTTCATTTTCAAAATCTATTATAGCAAGAGTCATAATATCTATTAAATTTCTTTCTATTTCTTTTAAATCCTCACCATCTGTGAATACTCCATCAAAACCTGGCACACTTGCATAGTAGCAATTATCCTCTTTATCCCATTCACAATTAGCGTAAAATTCTATATAATTTCTATCCATAAAATACTCCTAATCTTTAAACAAGCTTGGGGCTATTTTAGCCCCGCTTGTCTTAGTATGTTTGCAAATGTACCAGGTTTAAAATCTTTCCTAGGATGTGGTACAGTTACAAGACCTTTCTTGTAAGGATGCTTAAAATGATGGTGGTCGCCTTTTATTCTGACTAAATACCAGCCGTCTTTTTCAAGCAATTTTATTAATTCTTTTGAGCTCATTATTCCTCCTTACATATATAATTATACCACTTGTTCAACACGTGTCAAGTGTTTTTAAGATTATTTTATTTTATAATTGGAAATAACCAATATAAAAATGCGGTCATAAAAACACCTATGGCTACCTTTACAATTGTATCTATAAACTTCTTTGTTCTTTCATTTGGTTTTATAAAATGGTCGGATAATCTTTCATTATATAAATTATCTAATTTATCATCCGTTTTCTTAGTTGTCCTATCAATATTGGATAGGTCTTTTTTAATAATCTCAATATTTAAATCTTGTTTCTGGCTTAGTGTCTTTTGTTCATCTATCTGTTTTCCATGGCTTTCTATTCTCTTATCTTGTACTTTGTCATTATCTTCAAGCTTGCATATTCTTATTTCGTGGTCTGTATATTTATCTTCCATATTTCACCTTCTTCTTGTATTAAAAAAACACCCTTAAAAAGAGTGTTTAGAAATTATTTTTGCAATTTTAATTTTTGGCAATATTTACAATAGCTTCTGTCAATAGTTTAGAAAAGTTTAAATTTAGTTTATTTCCTAGATCGTTGCTCCATTTAGGTATAGATAATGTCTTCTTAACAAGCTCCTGACTTCCTAGATAGTCCTTTAAGTCAACGTAAACTAAAGAAATAAAAGACTTAGAATAATCATAATATCCATCAAATTCAGGATCATCTTTGAATGGGAAGTTATCATCAACAGATAATTCACTTATAGCTGACTTTTTTGGCAATGAATCTCCATTTTCTATAATTGAGCTTGCCATTATTCCTAGATAATCACTAGCCATTAATAAGGCTTCATCTATTGAATTACCTTGAGTCCCTGCTCCTTCGATATCTGGAATATAAACATAATAACCTTTTTCTTCTGGGCTATAATAAAATATAGCTGGATAATAAACTAACATATATATCTACCTCCTGACAAGCCTATTTTATTGTGTATTATTACGTGTGTCAATTGAACTTTGTTAATTCTAGTTTTCATTCTACAAGTTCATACCAGTAGTTTCCTTTTATTCCATTTTTCGGATATTCATTTTCTTCATTCGATCCTACTGTAGCTATATAATCTCCTTTAACTTCCACCTTATATGTTTCTTTTTCAACCTTTAATTCTGCTATCAAATAAACTGCATCTACATATACAGTTTTTGTTCCACCATGTTTATAGTCTGGCACTTCTTTTGGTTTATATTTCATCTCGCATTGATAAAATCCAGGTGGCAAATATACTTCTTCTATTTCGTCTCGTGGTTCTTCATATCTGCCTCCTTCATAATGATATTTTTTTTCATATGTTTTTCCGCCTGTTGTATAATAGGTAAATCCACCTGTAAAGTCATATTTTTGTTTTTTGTTTGTCAGAATTATTTTTCCATTTTCTAATTTATAGTCTGTATAAAAGTCATCACTTACACTTGAATCGTATGATAATTGTTTTGTTTTAGGTGTCTTTGTTACTATATCTCTTTGTCTATCCTCATATGCGATACTATGTTTTCTCCACCTGTATTTATAATATGGGTATATAACTTTATCCTTATATAGAATTTTTGTTATTTCGTTGCCGCAATGTACTATTCTGCTTATTTCTCTACTATCCATAACTTATGCCTTTATAAAGTAAATTTTACTTGTATCATTTTTCTGTGAAGTTGTTAGTGCGTTGTATTCTGATTCTGTTAGAATTATCTGTTCTTTTATCACGTCTAACTTTTTCTTGTCACCAGCACTCATTAACCCAGCATTGCTTTGAGTAGCTGTTGTATAAGTGGTATCTGAGTACTTGGGATTTGCAGGAATATTTGCTATCTTTGCCTTTTCAGCATCAGTTACAGTTCTGTGTGTGCTGTCCTCTGTCATTTCAGATAATTTGGTTCTAATCTCATCTTTATCAGCTTTATTTTGCAATTCACCGAATAAATTTCCCACTAACCCATTGTGAGAATTGTCACGCTCTTGGAACCCTTCATTCACAGCATCAAATAACGTTTTTACAGCCACAGCACTTGCTATCATATTTGAATCTGTGGAAGAGTAGTCATCTGTAATTTGAGATTTATCAATTTTATTATCAAGATCTTCTTTTTTAGCATATGCAGCAGCTATCTCACCAATAACCACCTTGTTGGCAATTTCCTTTTTTTGTTCCTCCGTCAAATCCTCATACTTAAAAGGATCACCTTTCTTACCAGGAAAACCTTGAGGTCCTCTTTTACCTTCTTCACCTGTTTCTCCCTGTGGTCCAGGAATGCCTTGTGGTCCCTGTTTTCCAGTTTCGCCCTTGTCGCCTTTCTCGCCCTGGATTCTACCTACGTTAGTAAATTTCCCCGCGGTTGCGACATAAAGATCACCTTGGATCATGTACCCGGTACCATCTTTTGGATTCTTCGGAAGATCAGCCACTTTATCAAGTGTACCTTGTACGCTTAGAGCAGCGCCGACTCTACCTCTAGTAGGAAGTCCGGTATCATCTCCATCGATTACCCAAGTTTCATCTTCAGATATTTCAATCTTAGGTTTATCACCTTTTTCTCCTCTATTTAGATATGGAAGACTCGCATAAGGTGTCTTGCCATCACCGACTTTAAGTTGACCTGTGTCACTCTCGATTAAGAGTTCACCTTTTTTAAAGATTATCCCTAGATTTTCAAGTTCCGACTTAGTCTTAGTTTCGAAGAGGACTCGTGTGATTTTTACTTCTTTTGCCATATTTCACCTCAAAATTAAAGGGATAGATTTACTCTATCCCTAATATTTCTTTAACTACTTCTATCAAATTAAATAGTTTCGGTACGTCCTCAATCTTACATTCTTCACTTGCTACTCTACCAGCCCAGATATTGGCTATCACAGAGTTTTTTGTAAATTTATAGCCCATCTCATTTCTCCTTTACTTTGTTTGAAGTGTAGCGACCATTTCCGTAAGTTCCACCAACGCCTGCGTGATTTCCGCAAATTGCGCGGCGGAGATAAGTGTAAGTTCGGTCGATACGTCTTTCAATTCGTCCGCATTGCTCTCTTGGATACCCAGAACATGCGCCAGTTGTTCTTTTGTAGACCCTTTCAGTTCGAGTTCGCGTACCTTTTGGATCTCTTTTAGGTCTTTTTGGTTCAAAATTATCATTCAAAAGCTCCTCCAATTCCGTATATATAACTTCTATTCTTAGAAGTTCCCTTCTCGATGGTAAGTCTTATATCAACTCCAAAAGTTCCAGCAGTCTTAGTCGTATTTTTAAATTTGAAGTCTAGACCTGCTTTACTCATCGAAGTTGCGTCTTCCCATGTAGGATTTTTGTCATTACCATTGTTACATACCTCAACCTTAGCAACTGCACCATTTGCCACAGTCCAGTTTGGTACTACGAAGACTTTCTTCGCTGCATCGTACTTGGTGTCGATAGGTTTAGCAAGCTTCATGATAAGTCTCGTTGCTGTCCTTGTAAAAGATATAAGCCTTTGTGAAGTCGCTCCCTTATCGTCTGTCGCTACTATCTTAAGCGCATGTCTTCCATAAGCGATAGATAGGAACTCGAAGTCCTTAATCGTGATGGTATATTCTTGATTGGCATTAACTTTTGTATTTTCTTGGATAATCTTATTATCAAGATATACTTCCACACTGATCTCATCATTTTCCACGTCAGTCACGGAGTACTTGTAGGTAAGAGATTTTTCAAGATTTTCTAAGTCCGCATCTTGTCCAGAGATTATCGGTGCAAAGTTAGTCCTTACAAATGTCTTTCTTCTATATGAGGTACCGCCCTTACTGTCAGTCGCTTCAATCTCGATGGTGTTTTCCGCATTGATTTTAAAGCGTTGTAACATTTCTTGAGTAACTGTCAAAGTAAGATCGGTATTTTGAGTCGCGTTATTTACAGTCCTTAAGACTTCTCCGTTTACTCTTTCGATAACTCTTATTGGGTCACCTTCGTTATCTGATACTTGGTAAGTGTATGAAAAAGCGGTGTTTTTTTCTCCTAGACTTCCATCAGTATCAGTTATCTTAGGCGCCGTGTTAATCTTCTCGAAAGTATATACTCTCGTATATGACGTTCCAGCTTTATCTTGCGCGATGATCTCGATTCTATGTTTCCCAAGTTCATATTTTGATAGGTCGACTTGTAGTTCTTTCTTAACTCCTAGAGAAGTTTCAGTAAAATCTTGAGTAGTTTGACCATCAACCACTATCTTAACTTTTACTACATCACCAGCATCAGCATCTGTAATGATGTACTCGATATTAAAGTCATTAGTTACAGCACCATAATCATAGTTAGATCCAGATATTATTGGAGAGTTGTTATTCACAACAGTTATGATGTCGCTAGTTGTAAATGATGATGTAGCTCCATAGCTATCATAAGCACGCACTCTATATCTTACAGTCTTACTACCTTCTGGCACAGTATCCTGGTATTCCGTCCTAGATCCTGTATATATTTTAGAGTAGCTACCATTATCAACAGATTTTTCTAAATAGTAGCCTGATAAATTTCCATCTGGATCGGATGTAGATCCCCAAGATAAGTTGAAGGCTTTTCCGCCTCTTACCGGGTTTGGAACATTAATTCTTCCTGGGCTGTACGGAGTTCTATTTTTCTGTGCAGCAGTTTGGCAAGACCCCTCACAAGTAGACTGGCAATTTCTTTCACAAGTATCTTGACATCTATTTTCGCACCTATCTTGACAACTTTTTTCACAAGTTGTACTACATCCTTGGCTTGACCATTCACAAGCAGTTTGACAGTCCATGCAAATGTCCATACAGCCGGAGCACCCTTGACCATTTGGAGATTCACAACATCCATAATTGCTTTGACCTTTTGATTGGCACTTAGATTCGCATACCTGGCACGCTACGCTACAGTATCCGCTCATCAGCTCACCTTCCTTTCATCTTTTATACGTTTAATTTCTAATAGTTTCTTATAACTTTCATAACACATTTCTTGATATACGCAATGTGGCTCACTTACTATGTTTAAATTACCATTATTAAAATAATTGTTTATAACGCAGCCGCCTTTACATACTGGCTTTAAGCTACACTTATCACAGCGACCAGCATTAGAGCTCTTGACCATATCAAGATGAAATCTCCTAGCTATCTCTATTCGTTTTTCATCATCTGTTCCATCGTAAATATTTCCGATGATAAAGTCTTCGCAGTCTTTATTTTCTGTCATTTCTTGGCAACTATAAAGATTTCCACTTGCACCACACGATGCAAATCTACCTACTCCAAGACCACAAGTCCCGCAGCCATCACAGTGGCATAGCATTTTTCTATTTTCAGCAGCTTTTCCATCCATGATGAGGTTATATTCGTGGCTATACTTGGTAATCTCCGTAAATTCAATCGCGTCTTTCTCATTCGCCATGTAATCAATAATCTTATTAAGATTATTGGCAAGTACTTTGTACTTTTCTTCAGACCACATCTCAAATACGTTGATTATCATCGTACAAGATTTGTAACCCATATCTTTAGCCCATAAGTAGTTTTCATACATGTACTCCACATTTCGTGGATCCAGCGTACTTCTAAATGTACCATGCGGATTGTACTTCAAGTACATCTTCACATCGATATCATCAAAGGATCCGCTTCCATCATGCTTTACCCTTAGTAAATCTTGAGTCTTCTTATTTCCATCTATGGAGAGCAGGATCCCCACGTCATTTTTCTTAAAAAACTTGAGTTTCTCCTCATCGAGTAGAGTTCCATTAGTGGTGATATCTAGTTGATAATCTCCGTAAGTCTTTCTTATATACTCGACTAAAGGCTTGACTATGTCGTCAAATCGTAACATCGGTTCGCCACCAAAAAAGGTGATATTTGGTACCACTTTCTCGGCTATCGCATTTCTTGCGTAGAAGTCGGCGCAGTCTTTCGCTACTTCATAGGTCATCTCTTTCGGCTGTTGTACTACAAAGCAGTACTTACAAGCCAAGTTACATCTCTGCGTGACATTTAAAAAGCCTCCACATATCTTAGGCAAAGCCATTATACGACACCTCTTCCAGCCACTCCGTCATACCAGCCCTCGATGATGATAAGGTCTTCGTTTATCTTCTTGGCATCCGCTACGAAAGAGTTATAAGGCATATTGTTAGAAAGACCACCCTCAAGGGTTGCTACCTTGATTGATAGCTTTCTTACCGTATCCATTAAGTATTTTATGTTTAGCCAGTTGATAAGGTCGTTCCACTCCATATTGCCAAGGTTTGAGGCATCTACTGGAGTACCTGCTTGAAATTCCACGCCATCAAATCTTTCGTGGCGCACAAGTTGAGTTCCGTCGTCATTATTCTTAACAACCGTTTCTTTCTTTACGTCACCAAATTCAGAAATTTGGTCATCCCAAAAGACTAATCTCAAAGGTGAGTTTAAAAAGCTATCGACAAGACTGTCGATGTAGTTCGGGTCTCTAGTTACTGATTGCCTTAAATCGTAGTAGTCTCTTAAATTAAATTTATTGCCCATTTAGTCCTCCCATCTTAAAAATGTTGATAGGATCTTCTATCTCTCTTTCTTCTATCTTTATATAAAAGCTGCTTACAAGCCCGTATCCTGTCGTCTTCTCTACACTTCGTGGCTTGGATATTATCACATCACCTGCTTTATCTTTAATAAGCAGGTCGGACACTACCCCTTTTCCACCAGAAGTATTTACGAAGATCTTTAAAAGGTTCTTGTCAAAGATTTCCACCTTCATGATTTCAGCTTCTTTTTCTACGTCGTCTATGATTATAGTGGCGGTTGCCACTTGTGACTTTATGTATTCAGCCACTCCAGTTAATATCTTCTCACTTAGCATCTCCGTCTCCTAGTTCTATCTTTAAAATTTTATCGCTTCCAAATGACTGTAAATAATATAGGTCTTGAATCTTTTCTCCTCGAAGTTCTCCGGACCTATGTCCGTCACCAGTTTGTCCTCTATAATCTAAAGAGTCATAAAGTCCGGACACGATACTTAAGAAAGTCCTATACTCGGTACCAACATAGATTGGCTTAGGTATCAAGCCACATTTATGTTCACCACAAAGAAATTGAGGATAGGTATAATCTCCAGCTTGGGTCTCAAGTATCAAGTATTTAGCAAAGATTAAATCGATTAAAAGTTTCAAGTGTGCTGGCTTTACAGTCTCTAGTATCTCAACCACTTTATCTGGCAGCATATCTCCAAAGACCTCTAAAAGGAAGGCGTACTCTTCATACTTTTTTATAAATCGCACGTCATACCCGAAAGCTTTACATATGCTCACTACAAGTGCTCTAGTCGTCACGTCTCTACCTCTTAACTTGGTGATTATGCTATTAATTCTCTCGTCTCTCGTCAGTTTCTCACCTTTGATATTAAAGATCTTCTCCAGCCTTTCAAGGACTGGATCAGGTTTTTTTAATTTCGAGATTGAGTAGATAAAAGAGCTGTTTATTAGGTCTTGGATTCTACCCTCTAGTCTTTCAAATTCCTTGTCTTCAGCGATAAAAAGGTCATTAAAGTCAGAGATTTCCCCGATGAATCGAGGTAGCTTATTTTTAAATCTATCTCCAAGCATTAAGAAGTCACCTCACCGAGTATAGGGATTTCTTCAATCCCAAGGTCTATATTTGCCGTCCTAGTGTTCAGTTGTACCTCCGCCACGTCCAGCATACCTGGAGTGCCAAGCATGATATCTATAACCTTCGCATAAGAAATAATCGTCTTATGTGCTCCGTCTATCTGTGTAGGTTCTCCACTGTATGATATGGATCTAAAGTACTTGTCTATACCTTCGCTTATCTTAGCGGTCACAGCTTCTTTAGTGTAGCCACTTTCGAGAGTAGGCTTAAAGCTTATGTTGATTTTAATTTCTTTCGCGGTTGATACTGTAAGATTGGCGCCTATCGGTGCTATCTCCGTACCCATACCATCGTCTGGATCTATGAAATTCTTTACCTTTTTTATAAGACTCTCGTTCGCTGCTCTAAAGTTACTATCGATGATAGATACCTTTACAGTCCCTGGCCCATTCCAAAGTGGAAAGACTATCACTCGCCCTACTCCTTCAACCGAAAGAGCCCAGTGCATATAGTGGTAGGCGTTTCCCGAGGTTCCAGGATATCTGATATATAACAGTAGACGATTTCTAAAGTCTTCGTCACCTTCGGTCTCTACTCCGCCGGCGAAGTCGCTGTTACTGATACGACTTACTCCAAGATATGACACTTTCGTGATTGCTCCAGTAGGTACATTCCCAACTTTGCCCTTAGTGGTGCACTCGCACTCGAGTTCTACGAAGTCGGTTTCTATTGTCCCACTCTCCAAGGTTTTAAAGGTTAAAGTATCCGAGAAAACTTCAGTACCTACTTTGATTACAGTTCCCTTATCTCCATAAAACTTGACCTTACCTCTCGCATTAGTAGCGCCTTTTCTGGTAAGACCATAGTCGAGAGCCTTTCTATCCAGGTACTCACCTTCGGCGGTATCTACGAAGTGCATACTATCTACATACTCGATGTAGTCATATATTCGCCCAAATTCACGTCCTACCGCTCTCGCGTTATCACTTCCGAGAGAACCCTCAATCTTGTTAGCTGGATTTCTTAAATCATTTAAAATTCTTTTAATAATTAAATCTGAATTGTACATACTACATACTCCACATCGTCATTAAATATTGACGTAAAATATACCGCTACATAGAGCCCCTCTTTAAATGTTTCCATCTCGATTTTATTTATAGACTTGATAAAAGGGTGGACCATCAAAGTCTCTACGATATATCTTTTAATCTCTTCTCTTTTCAGCTTATCGCTCACTACTTCACCTATAAGAGTATATATCTCCGTACCAAATTGGTCGGAGTAGGCAAAAAATCTAAATCTGTCAGTGACCATAGCCTTATATATCCATATCTTCAAGGCTTCATTGCCATACACAAAATAGTGCCGCCCATTTAAGGTTTTCAGCTCGTTTTTCTCGAAGTCATAAGCATAATCGCAAAAGTCCTCTGGCGCTGGTAGATCAAATTCTATCTCCACAGGCTCTTTCTTTAATTTAAAAACTTTTGGTAAAACACTCATCTAATCACCACCCCTGTGTGTAGGAGTATAAAGCTCTTGAGTCTCTCCAAGTTTTACAAGCCTGGAGTGGACGATAAAAGTATCTCCTCTATCTGTCACATCTATAAGATCTCCTACCTTAAATTTCATCTCGTATAGATCCGGAATAAGTTCCAAATCTCCGATATCGATTGTGACTGTTCCTGCTACGTGGTCCGGAGTTACAGCAAGGATCTCCTCATACTGCTTTATCCGGTTGACCGCCGGTACATAAATCGTGAAGTTCTCCTCAGAGTATTCCACGCCATTAATCGTAAATTTAAACGGACTTAAAGAGGTCACTATTCCGATTTCCGAAGAGTCATTTTCCTCTTTTTGTTGACCTTTATAAAGCATTTTCAAATCCTCATTCATTGGAATTACCGCCTCCGCCCATTGTATTTTCGCTTGAAAGCTTAAGCTTGCAAGTGTGTATGTTGTCCTTGATATCGTGGCTATCAGATATGATGTAGTACTTACCTTTGACTTTCTTACTCTCGATGTAGACTGAAAAGCCGGTCTTAAGTGAGAAGTCACCGAAGCACTCCACATCTATCTCCGATGTAGCGGATTTTAAAATTCCTTTAGTGTCCGCTTCTTCACCTTTGATTATCTTTTGTACCAAGCCGAAGTTCTCCGCGTCCTCGTTATTCTGTGCGGCGTCTTTCTTCTTGTCTTTTTCCTTGTCTTTGATTACCTTAACCGCATTGACCATGTTATCTATGGACTCGGAGTAGCTTATTTTAAGAATGCCACCAGGTAAGTGCTGTTCCTTATATTCCAGCTTGATAGGAGCCATCTTACCTTGTTCTATTACCGATACCTTACCATCGATGACTACCATTTGATATTGTTTTTTATTCTTCTTAGATGCTTCTTTGTAAGCGCCCATGATGATGTCATAGGCATTTTTATTTCTACCGTTAAAGGTTAGCACTTCTCCAGGCTCGAGTTCTCCAATCGGAAGACCAAGCTCACTTAAGCAAGAAGTGGCAATCTCACTACACGATTTCTTATTAAAGACTTCGGTCTTTACATTGCTCTTTGAAGTGTAAAGTGCTATATCGTAGCAAGTTATCTTTTGAGATATGCTGTTGTCGTCGAAGTCTCGGAACCATACCACGCCACTGAATTGCTCTTTATCTTTTTCATCGTAAAAGGATACTAAAGATCCAAGTGCTATGTCTACACTAGGTAAGTAGCTATCCACCTTAGGTCTTATAACCTCGAAGTCCATCTTTCTTGATACCTCACCCTTAGATCCTCCGATATTTACATCACCAGATATTTCGGTTATGTCCTTAGCTTCTCCGTTTTTAAAAGTCGCTATAATCTTCATGGTCGTTCCCTCAATCCTGTGAAAGAGTCGACCTTGTTGGTATTACCGACTTTATCCACATTTAAAAAGCGGTACTCTTCAAGTTCCAAAGTGAAATATAGGTCCCCGGAGCCATCGGAATTTTCTTTTTTAACTGAAAACTTCTCGATTGCCATAGCAAGGTTTATGTCAGTACCTACGATGACTACCCTTATAGGCTTCTTTGAGAGCCTCCATCTTTCAATCATGTTGTAACAAGTCCAAGGCTCGATTAAATTCTTAGTCACTAAAAAAGGATACTCTTTTGACGGAAAAAAGCTATCGATGGTCAAGGTTTTAAGCTTAGTTCCGCCGATAGCTTTTATATCTCCTACTTCGAGAGTAGTAAAGTTGTAAGTGTTATGCGGTGAGTTTAATTGCCACTCTTGAAGTGGCACTGGAAGTTCCAGGATTTCAGCCCTATTGTTAAAACTTAAAATACATCTTTGCATTAAGCCATATTCACCGCCAATCTTCTTAATCTCTTTTCTACTTCTTCACCTGCGCCTTTTGGATCGGTGCTGGTGATTGAAATATTAAAAGTATTTGATACATTCTTACTTTCAGATTTCTTGGTTTCGTTTTGGATAATCTTCTTGGATTCTCCGGCAGGATAGATTCTAGCACCACGTGAAAGTTGGATAAGTTCCGGACCTCTTTCGTTGATAGAAGTTAGTCCACCACTGAAATAGGAAGTCCCTGTTGCATGTCCTGGTACAGCTCTACTTATGCTGCTACTTCTTGAGGCTCTTGCACCGCCATCTCCACCACTTGAAAAGATGCTTCCTACCTTGCCAATAAATTTAGAAATACCACCGCCGAGACCTTTTACAAACCCACCTACTGCACCTACTACTTGGTCAAAGGCTTCTATGACCTTCTTGACTGCTCCAGCTACCAGGTCAAAAGCTGGTATCACTACCGCGTTCATGACTTTACCCAGTGCATCAAAGATTGGAGTAAGTACACCAGATAGATGCGATCCTACAGCTGTAAAAGCTGGTATCAAGACGTTTTTTATAAATGATCCTACTATTGAGAAAGCAGGTACTACGAAATTCTTTACTACTGATCCAACCACCGTAAGCACCGCCCCAAAGACTGGAAGTGCAGCACTCACAAGGTTAGATAGGACTGGTAAAAGTGGTTGTATCCCATCCCACACAGTCTTTCCGATATCCATTATCTGTGTACCGAAAGGCGCAAGTGCGTTGTACACCGTATCAAAAGCAGCAGGAAATTTCTCCGCAAGTGAGTCTGTTACTGGTATCAGCTTTTCAAATACTGGAGATAATTTCTCTAGCATCTTAAATCCTACGTCTTGTACACCAGATTGAAGTTGACCTTTTACGGTTGACCATCTACCAGTAGCGGATTTTGATAGCTTTTCAGCACCGCCTTGATACATACCTTGAAGTGTTTTCCCCCTAGTATCTTTCATTTCAAAGAGGTTTCCCCCTGCTTTGTCGAATTCTTCTTTTGAACCTTTGAACCCGAACTCTTTTAATCTTTCCATCTCTCCCATATCAGCATCTGCTAATGCTTCCATTGCATCTGATATAGTCTTTCCTGGATTCAGCGCCGCCATGTCTTCAGCTAACTTAACAAACTGCATTCCTTTTTTAGTGTCTCCACCAGCAATTTGGATTGCTCTTGCACCTGCCCCAACTACCTCAGTAGATGAAAAAGGTGTTAAGTTAGCTTCTTTTCTCAAAGCTTTCATATACGATTGAGCCATCTTGTCATCTCCACCCAAGAAGTGCTTCATTGATATCTTTTGGTTTTCAAGTTCCGCCCCTGAATTAAAGATTGAACTAAATCCGTCTTTTGCCATACCGGCACCACCAGTTATCATTCCTGATACCAGGTTAGCGCCAAGCATAGACTTAAATATGTTGTTTTTTGGCTCTTTTACCGATATGCCGATAGGACCACCTTTAAGACCTTTAAGTTTTTGCTTGACTTTATCCAGGATTGACAGAGGCTTATTATCCATATCAATTTTAATCTTATGCTTTTTCCCAGTAGTCTTTGTAAGTTCTTTGCTTAGTCTTCTAGCTTCGGCTTTAGCCTTTAAAAAGCTAGTAGTATCAATCTTAAATTTCTTTAGCTTACTAGATACATTAGATATATCGCTTTTAATCTTAGAGAAAGCCGACGTCTTAGCTGTAACACTTACTTTATAAGGTTTATCTGTTGCACTTCTAAGAGTACTTTGCAGCTTTTGAACGTCTTTTCTAATTTCTTTACTTTTTATGTCTTTAATCTTGACCGAGTAAGTCCTATCAAAAGTATTCTTTAAGATGGATGAGAAAGAAGATGACTTTTTACTTACACTATTCATAGCACGTTCCATGCCATGTATAGACGATGTGACCTTACCTGCGGTCGCTGTATAATTATCCCGTAAGGTTATTTCAGATATTATCGCCATACTTCATCTCCTTTTGTGCGTTTATAATTCCTGCGTACATTATTTTCTCAAATTCACTTAGATTAAGGGCATATTCAAGGCTATGCCCTTTATCTACAAGATAGCTAATGATTGAAAATTCTGTATCATTAGCTTTTATTAGTTTTTTATCTCGTCAGCGATTTTAGCAGCTTCATCATTGTATCCTGCTTTTTCGACAAGGATTCTTGATATCGCCGATTTTTCCCCAGGAAGTAAAAGCTTATCTACTATACCGATAGCATCACCAGTGACTTCGTAAGCGTCTAGTAACTCTTTATCATTGAGTTTAGGCTCGATACAGCAAGTATAGATGATAAAGTCGTCTTCTTTCTTACCATCTCCATAGTTTTGTGCATCATCTAAATCAAAGATATCCGGAGTCCTAAATCTGAAGACCCCGAGATCTTTCACTTCTACATTAAATTCTTTCTTTTTCTTCTCTTCAATGAGTTTTCTCTTTTCAATAAGAGCACGAGCATTAATAATTGATCCACTCATTAGTACACTCCTTCTGCTATATCGGAATCAGATACAGTGAATCCAAATTCAAATTCACGTCCCACAACTTCGGACTTATTAAATCCCGCCATTTGAAGTTTGTTGAACCACACGTTACCGATGTTGACTCTTTCGCGTTGTCCGCCTGGAGAGTCCGGGTCATTTATCGCAACAGAAAGCACTGATCTCACGTCATGTCCTTTCTTGTAAGCATCTAGCCACTTCTTAAGATATCTAGTGTACACATGCTTTACTTTAAAGGATCCAGATCCTTTTGTACCAGTCATCTTAGCGTCAACGTCAAGGTTAATTTGTATGTCTCCTCTTTGTATTTCAACATCCACCGATACTTCTTCAACTTCCACGATTGGGTCTCCATCAAAGTGGAGAGTCCCAAAAGCACCAGTCATCACGTTGTAGCCTTTAATTTCCATATTCTACCCCCTTATTCGTTTCTAAAGCTAATGTAAAGATCTTCCATAGCGTCTAGTAGAGATACTTTACCATTCAAGAAAAGCTTAGATCCTGTGTTGTAGGTCTTTATTTGCATTTCTGTCATCTCGTCTACGTCAGCGCCTCTTATGATCGCATATCTTCTATTAGCTTCAATGTCGATATCTACGGAGTTGTCGCTTTGTGCTTCAACTACTGTTTCTTCAAGCTCTTTAAAGTACACTCTATTGATTAAAGCTATGAACTGTTGCTTGTTTTCGTACTTATTCAAGATCTTACCTACATAGAAGTTATTCCAGGTATCTCTTATGTCGTCTTTGATTAAGTGGATTGCTTCTACAATTCTTATCTTTGAGAAGTCCTCACCTTTGTCTTGTTCGTAATCGGTAAATGAGTTTACACCCCTTGCAATCTTGTATTTCTTACCATCGTAGGTTAAGAATAACTTACCTTCGTTGACCGCTTCGTCTTCTTTATCTGCAAATGGTAAAGACGCCCAAGAGATTTTTGGCCATGAGAAGAAAGTGCAGGATCTAGTTAGTGGTAAAGCCGCTAAAGTTGACGCTACAAGTGCTGTGAACTCTAGTCCAGAGTATTTTTCACCATCGTAAATAAGATTTGGTTCTGCCCAATTAATGATTGATATGTCATTCGCTTCTTGTTCAAATCCTACATACTTAATTGTTTTGTCTTTCTTAGACACGATGTCTTTATGCCAAGATAAAACTTTTCCGATATCATCATCAGTTAAGTTTGGTGTAGCGTAATAGTTGAACTTTTCGAGAGTTAAAGACTTCAAAAGACCATCTAAGGTTCTAGTCTTACCATCGTAAGTTCTCACAAGCATCCTGTTTGGTGCTGCTTCAAAAGCTAGCTTGATATATTTGTAGACATCTTTAGAGAAAAGTTTCTCGTCTACCTGTGCTAAGTTTGTGAAAGAGAAATCCTTCACTGTCTTGTCTTCGGTCTCTTTTAATATAAGAAGTACTATTCCTCTAGCGCTTCTTTGAATTGCCGTTAGTCCCTTAGACTTAAATTCAATCTTGACCGTTGGCATTCCGATTGTAGGCATTTAATCACCCTTCCTTTACTTCAAAATATAATTCTTTCATCATCTCAACCTTATCAGTTAAGATTTCGCGTTCTTGTTCTTCCATATCTTTTTCTATCGTCTTAACTTTTTCTATTTCACCGATTGTATTTGTTACGTCGGTAACCGCTGGATCTATCTTTGCAAGTCCGCCGGTCTTAGTACGTATCCAAGGTGTACTACCTTGTAAGTAGCTAAACTCGACTATGAAGTGTAGGTCTTGATCTACCAGCTTAATCTCCGGCTCTTCAGTGGTATGGATATATCGGTCTTTGACTTTTAGGCCTACTCTAAAGGCTCTTGATAAGAGTTCTCCGGCATTAATTGCCGCCCATACAGAGTCATCATTGGAAAAGTAGATAATATCCAGATTGATTTTATTTTCCACAGCCATAGCGCCGAAAGCCGGAGTCTTTATGTTGATAACTTCCACGGATACCGCAGGAGTTCTCAAGTTCTCAATTCTTTCTATGTGCACTGTCTCTTCCATATCGGGAAAAACGGCTCTAATCGTATCGGCTACACTTTGTAGCACGTCCGCAAAGCTTATCATTTAAGTCTCGCCTCCGCTCTACTGATTGCGGCTCTTATCCTTTCTGGGAGTTTAGCCTTGGCTCTTTGTCTCGAGGTTCGGAAAGTGTACTGCCCTTTTACATAGGATTTCACAAGTCTTTTACCAATAGCCGGTACAAAGCGACCAGCTTCTTGCCTGTGCCCGTATTCATAATGTTCGGCATACTCCATGTTATTGGATACAGCGATTACAAATTCCTTGCCGTGCTTTTCAGCACCTTCAAAGACAGTTGATCGCCTTAAATCTCCAGATACCACGTTGATATTCTTACGGGTATCGTCGCGCCACTCTAAGCCGAGTTCGTTTAACTCGTCCATAAGTTCTTCGTCAAAAGTAGCACCAAGTCTCGCGATTTTCTCCATCTCTTCTTTTAGTCCAGTAGTTTTAATCATGCAGCATCACTCCTAATTAGAGGTATCTCGATGTGTGATTGATACTTCACGCCTTCACCTGCTAAGAAGTGGTAAGAGATACCTAAGACATTCACGTCTACCATATCTCCCGCTTTGATTAAGACTTCGGGTCTTGCGAAGAGTGTTGCAAGATAGTTTATGGACTGCACAGTGTCGCTTGACCCTTCCGTGGATCCTTGCGTGAAGCTTATAGCGCACTTTAGATCTTTATAGATCATATCTTTATCGAAAGCGTCAAAGCCGTGCTTCTTCACTTTCTTAGGTCTTGAGATATTCGCGGTGTGATAGTAAGTAGTCTCTAAGATTCTAGCTTCGTCCATTAGATCACCACAAGCTTTCTAAATGGGTATAGCTGCGCCTTGTAATCTGTTATAAATTGACCTATAGACAAGTCGGCAGATGCTGCACTAGGTCTTTGGCCATAACTTATTTGAGTATCTCCACGCTTGATAGATTCTACAGGACCAGCACTTTCTTCATCTTCAGTCGCTGAAAACTTAAGATTGGCATAGTTTGCGACCATCTCGATGATAATAAGTTCAAGTTCTTCAGGGATTGTATTAATATGACAAAAGTTCATCACTTTCTGTGCAATTATATCCCAGTAAAACTCAATAAGGTCATCACTTAGATCCTGCGTCCTTATTAGCAGTTTTAGCTTTGGTAGAAGTTCTTTTTTCATCTGCTTTTACCTCTTCTTTCACAGGTTTAAAGCCTTTTTCCTTATATATAAGGTCAAAGGCTCTATCTGTCACCTCTACTACTATTCCTTCAAGGTTTTTAACTAGCAATTAACTCACCTCTAGGCTTGCTTAGGTTCTAGCACTGCGAAAGCATCATCTTTCACTACCATGTATGCGATATACATTGTCGCTCTAAGTGCTACCAAGTCTCTTTCAAAGAGGTTAATTGGTTGATTATCTTCACCTACTATAGTGGTTAAAGTAGCAGATTCATCAATCTTGTACTCGATGTTTTGTGGTATTCCATAAAACATATGGTTAAAGTCACCAGTAAGTAAAAGTGCTTTCTTTTCGTCCCAAGCTTTTCTATTTCCGTAAGCTATTGGAAGTCCTAAAGCTTCGGAAGTTGCTCCAGCTTTTGCATCGTTAAAGATTGGTAGGCTGTTACCATCCTTAGCGCCTCTTAAATTCTTCTTGAACTTTCTTATAGTTGCGAAAGCATTAGGTTCGTTATCTCCAGCTTCTACTAAAGCCATAAGATCGTTTAAATCGTCATAAAGACCTGGATTGGTTCCAAGTTTTACAGCGTTTCCTTTAGCTTTTGCTAGTTCGAATAGAGATTTGCCAGTACCCCATGGAGATTCAGTACCAAAGAGAGCCGCCGCATCAAATTTAGCTTGGAAAGCTTCAGCAATTTTAGGTCTCATAGCTGTAAAGAAATCTGATTGAGTATAGTTTAAAAATTCCTTTGAAACTGGTAAAATAACACCTAATTTCTTAGCAACCATTTTGATTTGTAGCCATTTAGCCTTAGAAGTTTCAATCTTCTTACCTTCTTCAACCCAGTATGCTCCAGGTCCTTCGGCAAGATAAGTAAATTCCTTTTCAAGCTTTCCCATTTCTTCGTACTTTGCAAGTTGGGTGATTATTGAAGTATCCATTACTTCTTTAATCACTAGATTTGCTTGTTCTGCTGGGACTTTCCCAGTCTTTGCGTTCATTAGTAAAGTGTTATCTGGTGTAAATTTTACTGCCATTTAATATCATCCTTTCTTATTTGATTAATCTTGCGGCTTTCGCTATTTCGGAAAGTCCGCCTATCTGTTGTCCTTCGGTATTTGTGACTCCAGTTCTTGGAGCCGTACCTTTAAGACGTCTCTCCACTTCTTCTTTCACTTTCTCGTCAAAGTCACTCTTAAAGATCTTTATATTTTCCTTTGTAGTCTCTTCATCTTTTCCCATTAAGAATGTTGCGAAGTCCTCGTTAAGTCCTTCATCTCTCAAATTCTTCCTGGTATTGACTTCAAGCTTATCTCTATAGAGCGCCTGCTTTTCCTTTTCAAAAGCATCTCTCTCCTTTTGGAAATCTTCTCTAGCTTTCTCGTCAGCACTTAATTTCGCACGTCTTTCAGCGTCTTTCTTAGCTTCTTCCATCTTCTGGTTGTACTCTTTTTCCCATTTGCCTCTAGCGGTGTTAAGTGCTTCAGTGACTCTTCTGTCGGTTTCTGATTCGAGTTTGCTTTTGAACTCATCTTCTGTGTAGGTTCTAACTTCTTGTTGTTGCCCCTCTTGGTTCACATCAGCCCCGAGAGTTGCAGTGTTTGTATCTGTCATTTTGCTCTTCCTTTCTCTTTTTATATTTAATTGCAATTAAATATCAGCATTAAAAAAGCACGCTAACATTGTTAGTGTGCTTATACTCGCGATTAACTCACGATTAAAAGTTAAATTTTAGCGGTTTTTTAAGTTTTTACTCACGATTAGCTCACGATTAATCACTTTTTACGTTTTTTTTATTTATAAGTTCGCAATATTATCGTACTTCATCGTAAGTCTTTTTAAATATTTCAGCCTTACATGGATAAAATTCTCCGTTGACCCCTTTAATAATAAAGTCACCTTCTGTTACTTTCATACAACCTTCTAGCGTTTCAACATAATATTCATTGTCATGCGGATTATATTTAAGCATATTACAAAAATCTAATGATCTACCTATATGTTCTTTTTCATATTTTATAGCTTCAATAACTATTGGTTTCTTTACATATTTCATAACTTCCTCCAATAAAAAAGCACCTCTAACATCATCTGTCAGTGTGCTTTTAGTAGTTATCTTCTAAGTTGAAGTAACCTAGCTCATACGCGTCTTTCCCTTTTGACAAGCAGTTTACTATAATTTCTTTTTCATATTCTTTAGATATTCCTACATTCGGAAAATAATCATCAAATTTTTCTAAATATTTGGATCTTAGAGCCGTTAAATCATCTGCCATCTCAATTCACCCCTTTTATTATCTTTAAAAGAGCCTCTAAACTCTTTGGTAAATATTTTTTAGTGAAGTCTAGTTCACTTCCGCCACAAGTAACAGCGCTCATAATATTAGCCCATGCTTCACTCGCGGTTTCATAATCCCTAATTAAAGACTTCATATCTTTTTTTGCTTTTATTTTATACCCTAACTCTTTAAAAGTTTCTATTAATATTTTATCATAATCTTCCCCATAAAGATCAGCATAATATTTTATTTTGTTGTATTTTCTGTTGTAATACTTTTCTCCATGACCCCATAAGATTCTATTTTTAGATCCCTCAAACATTCCGTCAATTGCGTCTTGCACTCCCTTGGAGGCATCATCATTTTTTAATTCTTGAGCCAATTTTTTAATTCCAATTGACTTCAATTGCTCTTTATCTTCTCTTATAGCTTTCATAAATTCATCGGAGGAGCTTAGTATGTTTTTCGCGGGAGCTAGAGATTTGGGGATTACTCCTCTAATTTTTTCAAGGTCAGTATAGGTTAAGTCAGATGGTGTTACGTTGTGATCAAATGAGTGCCCGTATTCATGAGATAGTGTTGAGAATTTATTTATTCCGGATTTAACTTCTTCTTCGCTATTTACGTTAACAAACAACTCATTATTTTTGCTGTCGTATCTTCCGCTATCTGAAATAAATATATGGTTAACCTTGTCGCCATACTTTTTATAAAGTTTTCTTATATCTTCATTTTCATTCTCGGATATAACCGCATTAAATTCCTTGTAGTCTTCTTCTTTTAGTGCTTTTTTAAGTTTAGGAATATTAATCTTTTCGATATCAGTAGGAATGTTAGTCTTTTCGTTATCAGTCGGGAGCCCTTCAACATACTTTTTATACCAATCCTTATAATTTAGATTAGCATCTACTTTGTAGGTCTCGCCTTCGTCGTCTCGTGCTGCTCTCGTTCCGTCTTTTTCGGCTCTCGTTCCGTCTTTTTCGGCTCTCGTTCCGTCTTTTTCGGCTCGATACACGATTGTCGTACTTCTACAATACGGATGCATCGGCGGATAGTTGACTCCAGGTGTGGCATCTCCAAGTTTGAAATGTTCTCCGTCAAGGCTTCTACAGATACTTGAGGTTCTACTGTCGAGAGTTGCGAGGAACTCGTACTCGTTGACTCCTAGCTTGTCATAAGTAAGTAGATCACCTTGTGACTTAACATAGGCTGTCTCGGTGTGAATTAATCTCCTCACCGAGTGCTTTAAGTCATTGCCGAGTTCGGTAGACACGTCTCGAGTTAAATTCTCGATGGATTTTCCTTCAAGTATTGACCTTGTAACCGCCTTTTGTAGCCTGCTAGCTATTTGATACTTACTTTTCCAGATATTCTTGGAGTAGTTATCACCGCTCCATGGCATACGTAGCACTCGGTCGATATTTGCTTTTGAAAGTGCTACCTGGTGACCGTGCATAAGTTCTAAGACCTTTTTATCCTTATCTAAATAGTAATCATACATAGAAGTATAGTAGTTTCTCTCCAGGGCATTGGTAAGAGTTTCGGTGACTTTGTCTTCTTCAATCCTTGCTAGTTTTCCACAGTTGGCATAAATTTCAGCCCTTATAGCTTCTAGTCGAGTGATCCTCTTTTTCATACATAGTACATTGAGTTCAAGGCTTAGCGCTTCATCACCCTTAGCGATTTCTTCGAGGTACTTCTCCATACTCATACGCCACTTTTTATATTCTTTACCCTGTATAAGACTTACTGCTTGGTTATAAGAGACCACGTTATCTGTGGCAAATTTCCCGTAGAGTTTCTCGATGGATTCGTTGATATTGAGGATCGCCTCTTGGTAGTCACTTTTTAAGCTATTCACCATCTTATCGGCATCTTTTAAGTTATCCAAAAGCCTTTCAGCACTTCTACGCTCCCAATACGTCTTACTCTTCATGGCTTTCTTCTTCAGCAGCTCCAGATGGTAGCATACTTAAAAGGCTTTCGTAGTCTTCCGAGGAGTCCTCTTCCATTTTCTTCTTTTCCATCTCTTCTTTTGCATTTTCCACAAAAGGTAGTTGCTCTATAAGAGTTTCGATTGGAAGATATGGGCTTAAAGCTTGGATAATTTGTGCGATTTCCAAGATGTTTTGAGGTAGTGTATTGTTAAACTGCATCCCGATGCTTGTATAGTTATTCAAGTTAGAAGATATTTGAAGTACGTTGCATATAAGCTCTATCCTTCTTTGTAGTCCTTTCTTGAACTTCCTTTCCTTAGTGGATCTTATCTGCTCCATACCAAGTAGCTTGTATCTTAGCGATACTCCGGATAAGTTGGATCCGAAGTTCTCATCTGTCATATCTGGCGTATAAGAGAACTTGTGAATGTCGGCTTTTAACCTCTTCTTGTAGTTTTCCACCCAAGCATCGTTGACATCCTTAATTAGCCAAGATGCACCGCCATCAGCTTCCATCAAGAAGATTCTTTTTTCTTTAAGCTCTTTGATATCGTCATATTGTGTACCGCTTAAGTTAGTAAGTACCAAGTAGGCATCCGTAAATTGCTCCATATCATTAAGAGTGTTGGATTGTGCTTTGTTATAAGCGTCTATCAAGGATATAACCTGCTCGAAGTCTCCGAGTTCTTCGGCATTGTTCTCATACATGATTATTGGTACATCTTGGAAAGAGTGTAGCTCCTCGTGGGTCAGTAGTAATTGACCTTTTGAATTATCGAAGTATGAGATCTTTTGCTTGTCGTAGAGTTCTATGTTTTCTACTTCTTTTCCGTCGATAAAAGACATGTAGTATCTCACCGCAAAACGGATCTTCTCTTCCAAAGTGTTATCGTGGATTAGAAATACTTCATCTGGTGGTAACTTCTTAAATCTTATCCTCTTATCATCATCTAACCATAGGATCTCATACGATACGCCCTTAATACTTGCTATCTTTGCAAGCTCCAAGTTCTCTTCTTGCTCGTCATTGTATTTAAAGATCTCATCGAGTGTCTTTACAAGTGCATCATCCTCTTCCGAATCCTTATCTACAGCCGAGTACTTCACTGGTTGTCCTATAAAATATCCTGTCAGCATATCGGTGATATACTTCGGATAGGAGTGTACTAACATATTATTTGGTACATCTTTATCTTTTAAAGTCATAAGTATGTCATGCTTGCCAAGATAGTAGTCTTGTAACTTCTCATACTTCATCTTATTTTCAGCGTGTAGATCTATAAAACTTTTAATATCTTTGATTGTAAGTTCATCTTTATTAGTTTTAAACATTTCTCACCTCACAGTCCAAATTGTGCCTTGTCTAGCAACTTGATCTTATTATTTTTACGCCACGGTTCTACTCCATATCGTAGTGCCGCTATTGCGTCATCGAAAAAAGGCACTGGTTCATCGAGGTACATACTTCTTTTATCGTCGTACTTCCACTTCCACTGCCCGAGTTCTTTTATTAAATTCACACATGACGGATGTATGTAGATCCGTCTTTGTTTTAACCAGTTTATCTGGTTATTTATATAAGTATTCGCAGCACCTTTATCTTTCTTGACTGGTACTGCTCTATACCCTGCTTGCTTAAATTGCTTTATTCTATCGGCTTCGGCGCTATCACAGTACATAGTGACTTTCTTTGATATTTTACCTTCAGCAAGTGCTATGATCTCTTCCGATGTCTTCTCATAAGTGTAGATCTCGTCTAGTACATAGATATCTCCGTCTTTATAAGCCAGGGTTAATATAGCGTTAGCGTGCATAAATCCAAAGTCTTGTCCGATTGAGAGATATTCCCAATCCTCTAAATCTTGACTGATACTTCGTATTTCCCAATTTGTTAGTACTAGTCCTCCGACTTCACCCCAGCAGCCGAGACCATAGATGTTATAACCTTCAGGGTCTCTTTCCTTTCTCATCAGCATACGACGATGATATGCGTCATCGATAAATCGATTATCTAGGTAGGTACTTGAGTGAGTGAAAACATCCTCATGGACTACATCAAAGTATTTAGCTTTTAAGAAGTGTGTAGCACTTACTGGGTTAAAGGTAAAAGTTATCTGATAGTAGAGATTGGGATTTTCAAGTTGACCTCTTAAACGGTCATCAAGTATATCTATATCGGCTTCTGTAAGCTCCGTGGCTTCTTCACACCATATCCAAGTCAATTTCCCGGTCTTAAAGGTTATAGACTTAACCTTTTCTCTTTGCTTGTCATCTTTCATACCTCGAAAGATGATTTGATTACCAGTTACAAGACACTCCATTGAAAGCGGACTTTGATTCACCTTCCATATTCTATCAGCCTTAGCTCCAAAGATTGTATATGCAGCTTTTTGGAGTTCGGCAAAAGTCGAGTCACGATTGGATTCATCTACTTTACGGACTACAAGCAGGTTGGTGCCTTTGTACTTAGGCGTTGACAGTTTCTTGATATAATCTAAAGCTATGTTTGTAGATTTACCAGATCCAGCCGATCCTTTAAGCACTCGATATCTCTTCGTACATTCATTGACTGGCTTGAAGATTGGATTGAGTGGTATCTTAATCTTATATCTAGTCGCCATAGTCATCTTCCAGTACTATATTGACATCACCTTCCATATCTATCTTATCAGTCCACATACCAAACCTCTTACCTAATAATTCTCCTGCTTTTATGGAATCCTTATTTTGTGTAGGTAACTTAATAACCTCTGGCTTTTCTTCAATTCCTAAGAAGTTGCCATTATCGTCAAAGCTAGGTTTCTTTACCATAACAACTTGATAATCAATTTCTTCTCTTCTAAATTGTCTTGTAAGACCTCTTAAAACTTCTCTTTGATCAGCAATAAGCTCTTCATCAAGCTCTTTCATTCTCTCTTCGATGTAATCTTTCATTTCTTGTGTATTAAAAAGACGGCTCGCTGCTGCAGCTGCCGTCTCTCTGTTTTTAACATTTTTATAAAATTTTAAATAACTATCTGTCTTGTTGCCAGTAATGATATAGTCGTCGGCAACCTGTTTCTTTTTAATTGTCAAAGCCATATCATCACCCCTTGTAAAATAAACAAGTCTATTATCCCGCCCCTTCGTGCAATATCTTGACTTGTAGCACTGCCCCCTCATAATTGAGTAACCATTAAAAAAGCAGCCCACGGCTGCTCTCTCATAAGATGTATAAGATTAGAAAAAAAGTTTTTACTACTTCACTTTATATATTAGCATAGAAAATTCGCACAAATCGCACAAAATTATTTGCCATGGTTATATGCAGAATAATCAAAATCAAACCCAAAAACATGGAATATATCATTTTCTTTTACACCAATCATTCTATAGTTTTGTCTTTTAAATCTGATTGAAATGACCTTTGAATCAGGAGTTATTTTATATGAATTAGGCTTAAGTTTTATTTCTTTATATGGTATGCTTTCAAAACCAGTCTCTTTTCTTCTTGAAAACAATTCTCTCCAGGTACTATTTTGCATATCGTCAATTAGATAAAACAAAGCTCCATATGCTTTGGTTTTAGCATTAACATCTTTCTTAAAAAAATTGATATTATGTTTCTTATTCGTAGTTATATATTTGAAACAAAAAACCGGATAAGAATTATCTTTTTCCGGTTCTTTTATTCTAATGTTATCAGATTTACTTTTTATTTTTCCATTAGCTGACATAATTTTCCTCAAAATATTCTTTGATACTTTCTTGGCTTATTTCTTCACTCTGTTTTGTGCTTTTCCATGGAGTCTCATTATGGGTCATTTCTCTTAACCCCCAAGCAGAATATTTTCCAAAAACATTATAAACTTCAATCAAGATATCCTCTGTATCTTTATCTATTTCAATATTTTTGTCAAATTCACTGATGCCATCTGCTCCAAATTTTCTAAAAATATAATATACGCCCTCAACTACTGGTCCATGTTTCCAAGCTAATATCTTATCATTAAATAATGCTCTATCTCTTAATGCCAAATAACAACCTTGTGCATAATACAATAGTTTTTGTAATTTTAGATTTGAGATATTGTCTGTGTCCTCGTCTTCAAATTCCCTCAATTGATAATTATAGTTCAAAAACCAGTGAGCAATATCAAGTGCAGAATATATACCACGATCTTGATTTAAATCTTTGGTCATAATCATCATCCTCCTTTTTTTTAAGTATATCACAAAAAACATAACAAAAGTATATATAAAATATATTTTAAAGTACTTTTATTATATCTAAGATACAAATTCTATTTTCGTTAATTGTCAAAATTTTACACTATTTATTTGTATTATCTTTTAAAAATCTATTATGGATCATCCTAGCATAAGACTCATTTGAACTTCCAAGCTCTCCGCTTATCTTTTGCCAACTCCAGCCGTCTATGTACCTCTTCTCAAAGATATATCTCACATAGCTATCATCTATGCTGTTGATATACTCTTCTATCTCCACCTTTGCTTTTTTAGCTTGGATAAGTCTACTTTTAAGTACTTTATAGAGCTTCTTCTTGTGTCTTGAGTAAGAGAGGCCTTGGATCTCTTTGTGAATCTCCTGATAAGGAAATTCTGGATTTGAAGCTTTCACTATATCGGTAACAGTGTTGTCTTTTGCCTTTTTAATTTTATCACTGAGGTCGTCAATCTCTTTTTTTAAGACTAAATATTGCATAAGTTTTTCCCTATTCACGCTCTACTCCCTGTATAATTTCCTATCTCTCAAATAATCAAAGTACTCTTTTTCTTTTTTTCGCTTCTTTCAGATAGCTTCAATCATGACCTTATAGTTTTTATATCTTCGGCACTTGATATGACAGCCAACCTCTCTGTAGTCGCAATCTCTGCATACTTCGTCTAAATTTCTCATATTTCCTCAAACACTTAACAAAACTTAACATTTTTGCTTCTCAAGTCTCTATGAAATCATATTTTTCTCCATATTTTTTTAAAAATATTTTCTTCTTGATCTTGTAGACTTCAGTCCTGACTCCTTTCACGTCCTCGACTATGCAGGTTTTCTTCTCACAATCCCAGTACATAAAATCAGCTATATACTCAATCTTTCTTTGAGCCTTGCCTTTGTACTCAAATTTATCCTGTAACAGGAAATTAGGCTGCAAGCATAGATCTTTAATAACACCTGCTCTTTCTAGGAGTTTTAATTCTTGATATCTTGCAGCTTCTTTTCTGCTGTCGAAGGTGATACCGTCTACTTCAGTTTTCTTGGATCTATATTTCCTGTAAACCATCTCTGCCCCTGTTTAAATATTTATTAATTAATCCGTCCATCCGCCTTTTACCCTCAATCTCAATTGCAAGCTGTCTCTTTTTAGTCGCATCAGGAAGCATGCCATAATACTTCTTTTGTTGTGCATAGTTAGTATAAGCCATCCTAAATTGCCCCCTTATAACTTCCATATTCTCACTCAAACAGATTTCTTTAAATCCAAGCCTTCTAGTAACCTCGGCAGCGGTCTTATCCTGTTCACCTATCCACTCAAGAGCCTCATCTTCTCTGTAAGATCCATATTTTCTTATAGCATGCAAAGCAAGTCCGAAGGCATCTGACCAATCACGGATTTTTTCATCGGATAAATTAAATATATTTTCTCTAATTTCTGCAATTGTAGGCGGAAATTTAGCCGTCATTATGTGCTTCTCAAATGCAATTGAGACTATATCATCAGGCACATCATTTAGAGCTTTTATCCAAATCTCCATACCCTCTTTGCTTTCTATGAATTTAAATTGTGGGTAGGCCGCTCTTACAGCTTTTACTATTCTCCCAAATTTATCTATATTCACTTCTTCTCCAACTTTCTTTTAATGCTTTCAGTCCACTGATCAACTTGATCATAGTATCTCTCAGTGTCTGTCTGACTATCCTTTTTTGCTCTAAATTGACTATCTTTGCCATTAGAAGTCCATCTCATAAGTATACCTCGGATATAGTTTAGGCTAAGCTTACCGCCATCAGTAGCAATTTTAAACGCTTCCTCTAGCCAGGTCATAGGATAAGCTTTCGTAAATTCTATCAGTGTGTCTTTTACTGACGGACTGATGTTCTGAAATCCAGAGTAATTATATAACTCCACCACCTTTTCAAATTTTTCTTGGTCAATTTCTGCATCACAATAAGCAGTATTATATATATTATTAATACTAGGTGGTGTATTATATACTTTACTTTTATTTACTTTACTATCCTTTACTATACTTTGTGTACCTTTGTATACATTTTCTTGATTTATGTATACATCAATTCCATTAATGTCTACATAAACTACATTTGTATACTCATCAATATTTATTAAAGAATAATCTTTTATAATCTTAACTTCTTTTCTTCTTTCACAGGCTTTCAAATATCTTTCTTGAATTCCTTTTGAAGTTAAGATTTTAAATTTACTACAGAGTTTTTTTTCAAAGAAACCAACTTGGACCAACTTACTAATGATCTCTTTAGTGGCACCCTCGGTAATCCCAACCGTGTCAGCAATTACAAAAGGTAAATCTTCGCTAAGCTTGATATAGTAGCCCTCATCTTCATATATAGAAGACAAGAGGGCTAATATCACGGCTATAGAATTTGCTCCGCAAGCCATCAGCACCCTACGCACCTTGGTGTCTCTTAAAAACGCTGTATCAAGGGGAAAGTAACTGATACCCACTGCAATTTTCCTTGCCATACTTAATTCCTCCTATTTCTTATTTAGTTATTCTTAATAAATATTATTTAAAAAGGAATCTCCTCATCATTTACTGGAAAGAAGTTCCCACCATTATTTGAATTATTTTCATCTTTTGATACTTGCTTAGTTGTATTATCTAGTAATACTGGCACTGCGTCCTTGTAGGCTAGTATAAATTCTGCTACTTTTTCAAAAGGCTTGTTGTTTTGTAATTCATACACTGTGCCTCCTGTTTTCGGATCGTAAAAACCTTTTAAATTGTATCCATACATTTGGTTTCCACTAGATGTATACTCAATGTCTACTGTGATTATTGCTCCAATTTCTTGATTTAATAGTGAAGGTATTTTTCCATCGCTACCTTCTGGTAAATTTTGTCTTTTGATTATAAACATTAAGTCATTAATAGGCTTCATATTAAATTTTATTTCTTCTCCGTTTCGACCCTTGTAAAATAATCTTAACTTTATTGAAGTATCTTCTTCAGTCAGTATAGTTAGATTTAGAGCTTCACTCATGGTATTTCTTGAGCGAAAGATATAGGCTTCTACAATTTTTCCTATATAAACTCCATTAGTATTTACATATTTAATTGATCCTTGTATTTCTTCATTTGAAAAATCTTGATTATAAGTTAACATTTTATCCTCCATAATAACTACTTATAGCTTGTGTAACGATGCTAAGATCGTTAGGTATCTTATTTTCTTTGAACATTCCTTTTGGAGATTTCGTCGTGTTTCTTCCATTGTTTTGTGTTTCGAAAAAATATTCACCTTGCTCTACCCTTGTAGTTAAAACAATGGTAAATAATCCTTCGACTGTAATCTTTTCATCTAATAGCTTTCCGATGGTCTTTACCTTTTCTGATCCGTCGTCCTTTCTTTCCAGGTGGCTCATGAAGATCACTGTCAAATCATCTCTTAAGTTACTTGCAGCCATAATGATGTTATAGTATTTTTGAGCCATTTCCGTGAACTTGTCGAAGCCTCTTTCTGTGGCTCTCTGCATAAATTCATTTGCCAAGATATATTGAAAGTCATCGATTATCAAAGTTTTATACTTCGTAGTTTCTATCCAATTAAAAATACTGATTATTGTTTGATAATCACTGCTTATAAAGCGGTTGCCATCTTCTTTAGCGGTCCTTAGCTTGTAGCTATTCTTAAAAGGTAGCGGCTTCTTAATCGTTTGAAGTATAAAGGTTTCTTTTGGATCCAGACTTTCTATACTGGTGCTTTTACCAGTGCCACTTTCTCCAAGTATTAAAACTAAATTTGCCATTTTTTTCTCCTAACTAAATCTTATTGATAGCTTTTCTTCTTGAGTCACTTCAACTCCATCTATAACTTCTCCAGTCTCAGGAATTACTACAACTGAATCTATAACGTCTACCGCCTTTTTAAAGTCGGTCTTATTAACTTCTTCCTTAACTCTTATAAATTCTGTCATGTCATTCTTCTTTAAGAAGTCGATTAATTTATCTTCGTCATAATTCCAACTAGTAGACTTTCTAGTACTAGCTGTACCTGTAACAGTCTTCAACTTGAAGTTTGGATCTTCCTCTCTTCTTTGAAGTAGGTAATTTTCAAGTAAATGTTCTAAATATGCCACATTATTATCACGTCTTGCTTCTTCTTTCTTAATGAATTGTTGAAGTCTTTGGATTTCTTCTTTTGCATAGTCGATTATTTCGCCAGATCTGTCTTTATTTTCTTTGATCTTACGCATAACCCAATCTGCAGATGAAAGACTATCAACTACAAATTGTTTTTGCACCAGTTCTTCATTTTCGTCTTCGTCTCTGTAAACTTCTCCAAAAGCCTTATACTCGTCATCATAAGTTTTTAATTCTACCTCTTTAATCATATTGCCACCTCTCTATATCCTATAGCCTCTACAATTTCTGACAGATACTCATACTCTGCCTCTAACTTTCTTAAATCTTCTTTAGTTGCATTAATATCTATAGCTATCCATTCTTTTTCTTCAGGATAAGGACAGCTCAAATATTTCATTTTTAACTCACTTAAATGTTGAGAAAGCTTTCTGCTTTCTTCAGGAATACTCTTCCATTTTTTTATAATTCTTTCAACTTGATTCATAATTTCCTCCTACATCACCTAATCTGTGATATAATATAGGTGATAAAATATTTTTTATTACTTTTAGTCCTGTTGTTTAGTCGCTGCAGGACTTTTCATTTGCCTTTGCTTCTTCCTTTTTCTTATAATTAATTGCCATTTTGCACAATTCTTCCCAACTAAAAATTACTTTAGTTCCATCTGTAAAATTTATTATTGGAGCCTGACTCATTCCTATGCAAATTTTATCTACTCCATCTAGTTTGCCCTTGTCTTGTTCGTCCTCAATTTCCCCTACTAACATTTGCATAACCAATCTGTTTTTATTTAATAATTTCATTCTTTATCCTCCATCACATTGTAGATCCAAATCTCTATGATTCTATCCTTGTTAAGATAAACTTTTTTATTTTTATTTCCAGGAATTCTGCATAGTAAATATTTATTTTTATTATTTAATTCATCCCAGAATTCCTGTTCAGAATTTGCAATTACAAGCTTACATGGATAATCGCAAGAGCCTTGCAAAGCGTAATCTTCATAATAAATTTCAATCTTCATTTTTTCACCTCAATCTCTACATTTTCAATCCATGTCTTTTCTCTAAAATTAAACATTCCTACTCAACTTCTCTCAACTCCACCGCATATTTCCTATATTCTTCAGGAATATAGCCCAAATCTTTTTCTTTCCAAGTTTGTCTCAATTTCCCATCTCTTCCACAGGCAAAGAATTTTCCAAGCTTATGTGTCAAATACTGCTGTCTTCCATCAGTCGTCACAAGACCTGGGAGTGGTACGATAAATCTTTTTTCTTCTTCTCTTTCACTGATTGGTGTCTTTGCATACTCTACAAAAAGATTGAATAGCTTATCTTTAAGACCATCTTCTAAATTGTAAAAACTTGCAAAGTTTGTAGACAAAATATTTTCCTTATTCTCGCAAACTATACAAATATACGACTCTTCATAATCATCAATTATTACGAAATTAGTAAAAGAAATGTCTTTAGAAATTCTAAAAGTTACGTCATATATTCTCTCAATACTTTCTAATTCTTTCTTTAATTCATCAATTCTCATTTTTCTCCTCAACTATTTCCATTTTTGCAATAGTTCATTTTCTCTCCTCAAAAACTCCAGGATAAAACCTAGATCCAAATTTTAAAACTTGATAAATATCGGTATTTTCATCTTCTCCATCAGCTATTCCAATATAGTACTTGTCTTCATATCCAGTGTCTACCTTTACGATTCCAATTACTTTTGAAGTGTTTACAACCGTGTACCAAGTAGCACTTATTCCTTTCATATACTCCTCCTAATTATTTCAACTCCAGTCTCTTCTTTAATTGTCTTCACGATATCATCCAAGTTAAGATACTTTTGATCTATGCTGTCGTATAGCTCATGAGTGGCATCTATAAACTTTTCAAGCCTTTTAGCCCCAAAGCCAAACTCATCACGAAGTACAATTATAGGTACAGCCATTGAATAGTCCGTCGCTTTCTTAATAGCTTCATCTCTACCTTGAATGTAGCCTTGATGTACATAGGCTCTAATTTGTTCAAGTGTGACTTGATAAGTCGGAGTCTTTGTCTTTTTATCTTTCTTTGCCATATCTATATCGGCTCACATGAGAAGTATAATAGCGCAAGAAGCGCTAAGACACCAATGACAAATCTCGTTATGCCATTCAAGGCTCTCCAGAATGGAGCATTAAAATTTATGATGGTTCTACCATCTTTATCAATCAGTCTCATATTTTCTCCTTCTATTTTTCGGTGTTTTAATTCCAATCACATACCCATCGCTAGTCTCTACGTTATAACCATCGTCTATTAGTTCGCTGGCAGCCTTCATCTGCTCTTTAAAGCTACTACATGGTATACAGACTAGAATTTTCTTATAGTCGCTCATCTGATGACTACTGCGGTTTCTACTCTTATTTTCTTGAGTATGGCTTCTAAAGCTCCTACTTGAGTTTTAAGACTCTCATTTTCTTTCTCAAGTCTTCGTCTCTCGAACGGAGATAAAGGATCCGTGTCCATACCTAACTCTTCTAACTGCTCAATGTAACTAAGCAAAAACTTTTGTCCTGGTGCATCGGGTATAATTTTTAATTTTCTTGAATTGACTTTTGTCCTTATTGCATTTTCTGAACATTGCCATCTATCGGATAATTCGGCAACCGTTAAAACTGTTTTATCTTTCATTACTTATCACCTTCCTTTTAATTTCCATTGTTATCGCGCCTTATTTCTTTCATGTCTATCCTTTCTTACTCGTATATCTCCCACCAGTTGATATTTAGAGCCTTTCCTATCTTCTTAGCTACATCTACTGGTAAGGATCTTCTTCCAGTTTCATAGTGTCCATATCTTGCTTCTTTGATACCTACCAACCTAGCGAGTTCTCTTCCGCTAATACCTGATTCTTCTCTGATTTTTTTTAACTTCTCCATACTTCCTCCTTGTTTTTAACCGCCATATGTTGTATAGTTTATTTATAGTTAACACTACATATTGTAGTTATTTAAAAGGGGGTGAATGTTTGAAAATTCCTTATGCTGATACTAACGGTCATTTAACCGCTGAAGTACATCTTAGTAATCAAGCAAATGTGTACTTAGTCGATGATTTCAACCTTAAGAAAAGAAATTCTGGTCAAAGATTTTCTTATTATGGAGGCTTTTATAAAAGAACTCCCGTAAATATATCTATCAATAAAGCTGGTAGATGGTATTTAATTGTTGAAGGCAGCGACTATAAATATCGTTTTTATTAACGATTATCTTTTTGATCGTTTGAGCTAAATTCAATGTAGTTCAACTTTCTAGCATTAAGGGTACAGTTACAGCTGTACTCTTTTTCTAATTGAGAAACTAGATCTACAATTTCTATTAACTCTTCATTGTTTGAATAGTCATGGTTAATATTTACGATCATTACTTATCACCTTTTAAAATCCTTTCGCCGATCTTTTCATATTCATCAAGCCCTAAACGTTGGGTATAAGGGCCACTATAAGGATCGACTTTTACATTAAGGGTACAGTTGCAGCTGTACTCTTTTTGAATAACTTGTAAAAAATCCATACAATTTTGAACTGACTCTTTAAAATCCTTACCAGTAGACAGTTCAACCGATAAAACTAAATTAGTTTTGTTGTCATTTGATTCCATATCTCACCCCTTTTAGAATTAAAATTTTTGAAAATACTTCTCTATCTTTTGAGGAGTATTTTTTTATTAATTTGTAATCACCATACACATTTGTGTCAGCAACTATTGCACCTCTACTTACAAGTTCATTTATTAGATCCATAGTCAAAATATTTTCAAGGTTTGTAATCTCTTTCACTACTTATCACCTTCCTTAAATTCTCAATTTTAACTCACCTTATATAGTATGTTCTTATATGTTTTATTGATATCTGGCACTATATGTTGTATAATTTAATAAAATATATGCAGAAGGAGGTGATTGTTATTGAGAAACTCTAAACAGACTTCCAAAAGAGCTGCTTCTGCTGCTTCAAAAGTGCTACGTGACGGGCGCACTTCAAAGGCATCTAAAACAGCTGCAGCAAGTGCCCTATCTCAAAGGGCATCAAGAAAAACTAAATAACTAACCAACTGAGCAAGATTAAGTCTTGCTCTTTTACATATTCATAAATATTTTGCAAGCATCCTCAAAATTCAAATCTAGAACATTACAAATACTTTTAATATCTCCCAAGTTCAGTGTTTCTCCATTATTAGCTATCTTTCTGTATAGGGTGTTTTTATTCATCCCTATTTTCTTAGAAAGACTCGTCATGTTTAGATTATTTTCGGCAACCTTACCTTTAAGTTTTAAAATATCCAGCAATTTTAATCACCTTCCTTTATTTATTCAAGTGACAGAATTTTAAATCATATCCAAGGTGAATCTTCGATCTTCTCAAGAATCACCGCGATGTCAAAGTTGTTAAGTTCCAGCTTGTCGGCTTTTTCTCTTTCACGATCCGCTACGATCTTATTAATCTCGGACCATTCACGCTTACTAAACTTCTTTCTAAAGTTTAAAAAATTAATTAAGTCTTCTTTCTTCACTACCTATCACCTTTCTTTTATTTTCTACTTCAAGAAAATTCTTTCTCAAATTCAGGAAAAATATCAAAATTTATCCCCAAACAAGTAATTATTAAAAACAAATCACTTCTAGATAGGTTCTTTTCTTTCACAATCTCATAAAGCCTATCTAGTTTTTTATTGTCGTTAGTAATAATGTTGAATCTTCTAAATTCTATCGGTTTAACATACTTACCTTCCACTACATATCACCTTCCTTTTATTTTCTAATATTTGATATAATCACCATAGAAAGTGAGGTGATTTTATGATTCAATTTACAAACTTTGAAGATTTTAAATTATTGCTATCAAGATTAGAGATTAATAATAAAACATTCTTAATTTATGGATATAAAGAAGAAACTTATCCAAATATTTACTTTGAAGATTCCGTAAAAGACCATGTTTTATTTAAATTCCTAATAATATCAGACTTAGGTTATTTCTACTTCATTGAAAAATATAGCAATGACGAAATAGAAAAAATAAATGAACTAAACAAAGTTTTAGATAAAGAAATGATAATTAATAAAAACTTTAATCTTTCTAATGAAAATAAAATTATTATTTAGCTCTATGATGGATCAGCTATATTACATGATTTAGCTGGTCCATATTATTTACAATTTCAATTATCAGATTTAAAACTAATACCTTGTCACTTAAATTCTCGCAATTGTTATATAAATCAGTCGCCTCTTTAAGAAGATAACTTCCCAACTTATTTTTAAGCTTTTCTAAATTCATCAATACCTCCTCTCACCTTCCTTTCATAATTTTGCTATCTTTATCCCCTGCATTATCCAGTGTATTTTTTGCATATCCTTTTCATCCATGTCTTCTAATTCTTTTGTTAACTTTTCGGCTCTTTCCTTTTCTTTTTCCTTGTATTCATCTTTATTTTTTAAATCTTTCATTTTATCACCCCAATAGTAAAAACAAACCAACTACAATACCTACAAGCCTTAAAATATTAAAGGCTAATACTCCAATTTTCTTAATCATAAAAACCTCCTTGAAAGGACACTCAAAATCTGATATATTATTTTTAGATTAAGGGGGCTTAGCCCCTTAACCTAGATGATATTATTTAGTATCATTTTTATTATTGATATTAGAGTTCCTAGCTCTAACACCAAGTAGATGAGTTTATGAGTTATTCTTATAAGCTCATCTATTTTTTTATCAAGATTTTTCATGTCCTTTTCCTCCTCTCTTTGTTGATTATATACACATTATAGTTTATTCAAACTTAGTTGTCAATAGTTTTTGTGAATTAAATTAACTTTTTTGTTGCTTTTTTTTGTTTTCTGTCCTATACTAAATATATAAGGAGGAATCATAATGAACGAAAGAGTAAAAGAATTAAGAAAAACACTAGGTTTATCAGGAGAAAAATTTGGCGAATCATTAGGTACAACTCGTTTTGCTATTTCTCAAATAGAAACAGGCAGAAACAACCTAACAGACCAAATGGTTAAACTTATCTGTCTAACCTACAATGTCAACGAAGAATGGTTGCGCACTGGTCAAGGTTCTATGTTTAATGAAACCAAAGATGAGTTTCTTGCAGAACTTAAAAGACGACACAACCTCTCCGACTTTCAAGTGGAACTAGTTAAGACTTACCTAGAATTACCGGATAAAGATAAAGACTCAATCGATAAATTCATAGCCTCTTGTGCTAAGCATACCGACGATTAGAAAATATAAATTATTCATATCGTTTGGTTCCAGCATCTCAATTAAATCTAATAAATCTTCTTCTCCTGGCTCTTGTTTTAAGACAAGAGTTTTTTTAATGTTTAACTTTTTCTTTTCCACTACTAATCACCTTCCTTTTTAGTTGTTTTATAGAATTAAATTCTAGTTTTAGGCAAAAAATTAATATAGTCTATACTTATATTGTAAGCATCAGAAATAGCTTTTTGATTTAAAACATTTACCGTCCATGGTTTTTTCTCCCATTTGATAAGTGTGTCCTTTCCTACACCTATCTTTTCAGCAGCCTGCAATATTGTTAAACCTGCATTAACTCTAGCCGCTTTTAATGTTATTTGCATATTACCACCCCCTCACAATATAAATAATCAAAATAATTGCAATTACCCACAAAATAGCTCTTATGTTCTCTTGTTTTGTTGATTTTCTAACTTTAAATTTAACTTTCATTGTAATTTATTTTAAAATGTGATATCCTAAGCTTAGATAAGGGAGCTAAGCCCTCCCTTATCTTTAGAACTCTATTTCAAGTTCTAAGCTTATGAGTGGAAGACTGATTTTAATTTTTATTTTCAGTTTTCCTTTTTTTATTTTTTGTCTAAATTTCTTTAAGAACATCACATTTCTTTTCCTCCTCTCTCATTTGATAAATTAATTATAATAGAATTAAATTCTATAGTCAATGCTTTTTTAGAAAAAAATTCTATTATTTTTTATTTTTATTGTGTTTTTTAGAATTTTATTCTATAATATACCTATGATATATGTATTTATAACTACTACACTAAATATGCGGAGGAAATAATGAAAACTACCAATGATATTATTAGTAATAATCTTCAATATTATATGAATCTTAATTCAATAAACAATAAAGAACTTAGCGAAATTGTTGGTGTTAGCGAAAGCACTGTCGGAAAATGGATACTAAAAAAAGCTACTCCAAGAATGGGGGTTATTGAAAAATTAGCAAATTATTTTGGTATCCAAAAATCAGATTTGCTAGAAGACAAAAACAGCGACGATATAGACTTATCAAAAGTCCCAGGTATCATACTTCCAGTTAAAATGAAGAAAATTCCAATCCTCGGTACTATCGCCTGTGGTGAGCCTATCTTCGCAGAAGAAAACTACGAAGGATACTTCATGCTAGACACTAATCTCCCGGAAGCTGACTTTATCCTCAAAGCAAAAGGCGACTCAATGATAGATGCAGATATCTACGAGGGCGATCTCGTATTCTTTAGAAGAAAAAGTGTAGTAGATAACGGCACTATTGCAGCCGTGATAATAGAAGACGAAGCAACTTTAAAGAAGGTATATAAAAATGAACATAGTATAGTCCTGCAACCCTGCAACTCTAACTATGCACCGATTGTCCTGTCGGAAAATGACCATAAAAATATAATGGTTCTAGGTGAAATGGTAGGAGTATATTCAAAGAGAAATAAATAAGAGATAATATGAAAGAGGATAATTGAGGAAGGAAATCAAACCGTTACAAATTGTAACTGTACGATTTTATCGTAAGATTAAAAAATAAATAATTTATGATACAAAAAAAGAGCCTGCACGAGTGCAGACCCTCAAAACACATAAGTGTTTTCACAACCACCAATATTGTATCATAAATCCGTCAAAAACAAAAGGAGTATGATATGAACACAACAATCAGACAACGAGAGAATGGACTCTACCAAGCCATCATCTCGTACAAATCAAACGGTCTTTGGAAGCAAACATCTAAAGGCGGATTTGAAAGAGTTTCCGATGCAAAGAAATGGGCAAAGGATAAGTCTTTTGAACTTGTCGAAATAGAAAGACTTGGCATCATCGATAGCGACATGACAGTAGGAGAGCTATTTGATATTTACATCGAAGACCTGGAGTTACAAAATAAGCCCATAAATACGGTCAAGCTTTACAGCCATACCAAAAATTTTTATGAAGAAATTTGCTCAATCCCAGTAAATAAACTCAAGTCCCATGATATCAAAAGACATATCTTGTATATGCAAAAAGCAACAGGATTTAGTTATCAAAATTTCTTCAAGATCTTTAAAACTGTTTTAAACTTTGCAGTCAAGGAACTTAGAATTATACCATTAAATCCTATGGACGGATTAAAATTAAATTTTAATTTTGAAGATCCTAGGATAAAATTTATCACAAAAGAAATTTACCAAGAAATTTTAGACTCTATCGAAGATGAGTTAGACAAATTATATGTACAAGTTTTATACGAAACTGGTATGAGAAGAAGTGAAGCCTTAGGAGTAACACTCTTTGACATTAAAGACTGCACAATTTCAGTAAATAAGCAGTATAACGAAGATCATAAAGAATTCGCTATCTTAAAAACTGCCAATTCTAAAAGGTCTATACCTATCAGCAAAGAACTTGAAAAGAAACTACTATCACAAATTCCAGGAATAGACGGTAGAATCTTTTATAATTCTTCTCCAGACACAATATATCGTAATTACTTAAAGCCTTTTAATACCTCCATTCACTGCTTTAGACATACCTTCGCTACCAACTTAGTAAGTAGTGGTATAGACCTTACGATTGCCGCCAAAATTATAGGCGACGATATCAAAACGGTATTAAGCACCTACACTCAAGTTAACGAGGACAAGAAAAAAAGTGAGTTCGACAAAGTAAGAGCGATATTTTAATTTTTGACCAATTTTTGACCAGAAAAATTAAATCCCTTGATTTCAACGGTTCCAAGGCTTAAAACTATTATCTATATTATAATTGTTTATTATACTTCATTTCAAGCTTTAAGATTTTTACATGGTTAAGTTTTGTCTTTTGTTTTTTTATTTTCGTGTAATATTTATAAAATTTTATTTAAAAGTGTGTTATTTTCAAAGATTTTACTATTTTTTAAGTGTAATTTTATCTAATTAGGTATATAATAGATAGGAATGATTAAAACCGAGAAAGGATGGTTTAATGGGACTATTTGATATGATTTTTGGATCATATAGTGATAAAGAAATTAAAAAAATTCAACCTCTTGTTGATAAGGTGCTTGCTCTTGAACCTGAGTTTGCAAAGCTTAGCGACGAAGAGCTAAAGAATAATACTGAGAAGTTTAAAGAAAGACATAGAAATGGTGAATCTCTAGATAATCTTCTTCCAGAAGCTTTTGCAAATATTCGTGAAGCTGCTTGGAGAGTTCTAGGTATGAAGCACTTCCCTGTGCAAATTATTGGTGGAATTATTCTTCACCAAGGTAGAATCGCGGAAATGAGAACTGGTGAAGGTAAGACTTTGGTTGCTACTTTACCTGCTTATCTAAACGCTATTTCTGAAAAGGGTGTCCATGTTGTAACTGTCAACGACTACCTTGCTAGCCGTGATAAGCTTTGGATGGGTAAGGTCTATGAATTTCTAGGCCTTAGCGTTGGATGTATCATCCACGGTCTAACTCCTGAAGAGAGAAAAGAAGCTTACAATGCTGATATTACTTACGGTACCAACAATGAGTTTGGTTTCGACTACCTTAGAGACAACATGGTTATCTATAAAGAAGAAATGGTTCAAAGACCTCTTAACTACTGTATCGTCGACGAAGTTGACTCTATCCTTATTGACGAGGCTAGAACTCCACTTATTATTTCTGGGCGTGGCGACGAAAGTACAGATCTATATGTTAGAGCTCGTGACTTCGTAAATACTCTTAGCCACAGGGTTAAGACTGAAGAAGAAACTAGTTTTGAAAGATTCAATCGTACTTTTGAAGAAGAAACCGTTGATTATGTTGTAAATGAAAAGGACAAGACTTCTACCCTTACTGATAAAGGGGTTACTAAGGCTGAAAAATATTTCGGCGTAGATAATTTAACCGACCTAGACAATATGGAACTTCAACACCATATAAACCAAGCTCTTAAGGCTCAAGGTAATATGAAGAAGGACATCGACTACGTTGTTAAAGACGGCGAAATCATAATCGTCGATGAGTTTACTGGTCGTTTGATGTTTGGTCGTAGATATTCTGAAGGTCTTCACCAAGCTATTGAAGCTAAAGAAGGTCTTACAGTTCAAGCTGAATCTAAGACTCTTGCTACTATTACATTCCAAAACTACTTTAGAATGTATAGAAAACTTGCAGGTATGACTGGTACTGCTATGACTGAAGAAGGTGAATTTAGAGATATTTACCACATAGACGTTGTTGAAATCCCTACCAACAAACCTGTTATTAGAAGCGATGAAAATGACTCTATCTACAAATCTGAAGATGCAAAATTCAGAGCTGTTACTAGAGAAATCGAAGAATGTCACGCTAAAGGTCAACCGGTTCTAGTTGGTACTATTTCAATTGAAAAATCTGAAGAGCTTTCTAAATATTTAAAGAGAGCTGGCATTAAACACAATGTGTTAAACGCTAAGAACCACGAACAAGAATCTGAAATTGTTGCTCAAGCTGGTCGTTTCGGTGCTGTTACCATCGCTACTAACATGGCTGGTCGTGGTACGGATATCGTGCTTGGTGGTAACCCAGAGTTCATGGCTAAAAACCAAATGAAGAAAGAAGGCTTGGAAGAAGAAGTTCTAAACCAAGTAGATTCTTACAACGAAACTACTGACGAAGCAGTAATCGAAGCTAGAAAGAAATACCAAGATCTAGTTAAAAAATATAAAGAAGAAACTGATAAGGAAGCTGACGATGTAAGAGCTGCCGGCGGTCTACACATAATCGGTACTGAAAGACATGAATCAAGACGTATTGACAACCAACTTAGAGGACGTTCTGGACGTCAAGGAGACCCTGGTTCTTCAAGATTCTATATCTCTGCAGACGACGATTTAATCAGACTTTTCGCTGGTGATAGATTTAAAAACACAATGGAAAGAATCGACGCTCCTGAAGATGAACCTATTGAATCTGGAATTCTTACAAAGCTTATTGAATCTGCCCAAAGAAAGGTAGAAGGTAACAACTTCTCTATTCGTAAAAATGTCCTACAATACGACGACGTTATGAATAAACAAAGAGAAGTTATCTACAAAGAACGTAGAAAAGTTCTTGAAGGTGAAGATATCCACGCTGATATCCAAGCTATGATAAACGACGTTATCGAAAAGAACGTCCACTTCTACAACAAGATGGACCACAATAACAAGCACTACCTAGACATGGACGGAATCGTAAACTTCGCTACCAATATCTTTGGATTTGAAAAGAATTTCTTAGATAGCTACTCTGGCAATTCTGTAGAAGATCTAATCGCATACGTTGAAGATTTAGCTGCTAAGAAGTATAAAGATAAAGAAGAAGAGTTCACCGCTGATAAATTTAGAGAGATAGAAAGAGTTGTACTTTTACAAGTAGTTGACCAAAAGTGGATGGATCACATCGACGCTATGGATCAGCTAAGAACAGGTATTGGACTTCGTGCAGTAGGTCAAGTGGACCCTGTGCGTGCCTATGCTCAAGAAGGATTCGACATGTTTGAAGAGATGAACGAATCTATAAAAGAAGACACTGTAAAGATGCTATTCCACATCTACAACCCTGAAAAGGTGCAAAGAGTTAGAGTGGCTAAAGAGGTTGAAACTGTAGATCCTGATTCAGGAAAACAAAAACCTTACGAAAGAAAGACTAAAAAGATAGGAAGAAACGATCCTTGCCCATGTGGCAGCGGAAAGAAATATAAAAACTGCCATGGCAAAAATATTTAAATTTGAAAGACCTGTAAAGGGTCTTTCTTTTAATAGAAAAAACTACAATAAATACTTTCTGTACTCTGCATTTGTACTACTATTCTTAGTTTCCTTTCAACTAATATTTTCAAGTGCAGTCTACACAATCAAGTTTCTACATGGAAATGATAAAGAATATTTAAAGGATATATTCAATCTTTCTAGGTTTATATTCTTTGCCCTATCGACACTTAACTTTATAATCTTCTTCGACATTGTAAAGAAAAAGAGGTACGCATACCTACTAGAACTATTTTCATTATTTCTTCTCATCTGCCTTAGAGTAATAAGACATGGCATCTTGGGAAAATACTTAATTCCAATTTACCTCTATATATTTATCGTACTATATCTAAACAACGGATACTTCACAGTGAATGTATTGGGATTTAAGAGAAAGTCATTCTTTATAAGGCTATTTGCAACACTTGCAATTATATTTACTCAATCGATCGTTCTTGTAGTGTTCATCTCCAAGAGATTTAATCTCCATCTATCCTTTAGAGAAATTTTAAAAAATGCATTTTACGGAATATTTGGCATAAGCACCCTAGATATATTTCTACCAAAAAATATATTTCTAAGATATCAGTCCACAATTTGGATTCAACTAATCTTTGCGCTTATAATATTTCTTGCAATTGCACTTAAACCAATCTTTGAAAAATCTTACAATTTTAATATAGACGATGTAGAGAGCTTCATCCTTGAATATGGAAAGAACCCTCTCTCCTACTTAATTTTGGAAGATGATAAGAACATCTTCTATTCGGAAAGAGTTAGAGGTCTCGTTGGATACAAGATTGTCAGCGGAGTTTTTGTAATCTTGGGAGACATAGTGGTTGAAGAAGGTGGAGAGAGAACATTTATTGAGGAGCTACTTGAGTTTTGTAAATATCAAAAGCTAGAAATTTTATTTCTAAACTCCACTGGCGAATATAAAAAAGAACTTTTATCCTTTGGACTTCACCAAGCAAAGTACGGAGAAGACTGTATCTTTGCCCTCGATGAATACGACTTAAAGGGCAAGAGAGCTCAAAAGATAAGAACAGCTATAAACAAATCTAAGAAGCTCGGTGTGGAAGTCCACGAATATAAAATAAATGAAAAGAGAGATGAATTTATCGAAAATTCATTTAGAGAAATTACCGACGAATGGGTAAGAGATAAGGGATCCATGATGTTGGAATTTACCGTCGGATCTATGAATCTTGAAACACCTGAAAACCGTAGATATTTCTACAGTATTTTAGACGGAGTGATAATCGCATTTGTAGTCTTTGTACCATATAGTAACAAAAAAGGCTACATCGCAGATATTACAAGGCGTCGTGAAGGATCGCCTCAAGGTGCTATCGAATCCATAATCTATGAAGGATTTATGACCTTGAAAGAAGAAGGCGCAGAAGAAGGAAATATGGGTCTGTGTCCACTTTACAATGTGGTGGACGACTTCTCTGGATTTAGTGAAAAGTTTTTAAATGAAATCTACGAAAGATTTTCGAAATTCTATAATTTTAAAGCTCTTCGCCATTCAAAGGAAAAGTATGGACCAACCACTTGGAAGAACAGATATCTATACTACAGTGGCAAGAACTTCTTCAAGATCTTGACCGCAATAGTCCTTTGCCACTTCCCTAAAAATATGTGGAAGTATGTGTCAACACAAATGTTGGATTTTGTAAAAGATAAAATAAGTTCTGAAAACTCAAGTAAAGATGATTTCGATGAAAGAAATAGAGAATAAAAAATTAAAAAGTGATGAAATTTTAATAAACTATGTGGATGAAGGCAGTGGAACAACACTTCTTTTCCTCCACGGAAACCTGGTGTCCCACCACTATTTCAAGAAAGAAATCTTGGAATTTAAAAATAGATTTCGAGTTGTGGCGCCAGATACAAGAGGACATGGACAGTCAAGCTTTGGAAGTGGTCCAGTAAACCTAGATACACTTTCTGATGATTTGCACACTCTTATAAAGAGTCTTGATCTAAAAGATATAGTCCTAATTGGACATTCCGACGGAGCAAATATCGCGTTAAAATACCTAACAAAGTACGACGACGTCATCGGAGCAGTGAGCCTATCTGGAAATATATCTCCCAAGGGACTCTTTAGAATTCCATATCTATTCTTTGAAATGAGAAGAAAGATAACTCATTTCTTGGGAAGATTTAACGAAAAATATCGAGAAAGATCCATCCTTCTGTCTCTTATCACAGAGAGTCAAAATATATCTATGGAGGATCTTAAAAAGATAAAAGTCCCAGTGCTCTATGTAGTTGGAAGTAAGGACATTATCGACATCAACCATACCAATAAAATGGTGACAAACACTCCTAAGGGAAGCCTTTACATTGCAAAGGGCGTCGGTCATCATGTGCTTAAGAACTATCTCCCAGCTGAGAAATTAATAGAAGAATTTGCAAACTCATTAATAGAAAAGTAATCCATACTCAAAAGAGTGTGGATTTTTTATTGAAATGCACAGTCTAGCTGAAGTTATGGTCTCAGTTTTAAGAATATCGAAAATGACGAAGTCATCGAAGTCTAATGGTCTAGCCTTGGTTAGATCTGCCACTCAACATGGTCATCCTGAGCGAAAAAGGCATTAGCCTTTGGAGTCGAAGGATCTTACATGATTTCAAGAAATCTAAAATTTTATAAATAAAGATTTTTAAAAAATCATTTGCAATGATTGCTCTTCTGAAGTTAGACCCATTCGACTACAGAGCCCCCGGCTCTTTCGCTCAGGGTGACCGTAGTTGGGAGGACTTCTTAGCCTTCGACTGTGGAAGCAAAATGCTTCCGCTACAAATATAAACCGTAATTAATATTGTTTTACGGATTTCGCCAGAGGGAAAATAATTTAGTATAAAATCTTAAGGAATGCAGTCACCCTGAGCGAAGATGACAAAGTCATCGAAGTCGAATGGGTATAAACTTGGTGAGGTCAAGTACGGATGACTGAATTTAAATATTTCTTTTAAAATTCCCATCAAAAAACCAGAGGTTATACCTCTGGTCATTTTTTTATTTTTACCAAGAGCCGGAGCTTCCTCCTCCTCCTGTGGATCCTCCTCCACCGGAAAATCCTCCGAAGCCACCGCCTGAACTTCCACTGCTTCCGCCGAAGCCACCGAAACTTCCGCCGCCTCCGCCGAAGAATCCTCCGCCACCGAAGAAGTCATCGTCGTCAAAGAATATATTTCTTCTGCGTCTTCTTCTATATCTTCGTCTTCTACTATTATTTGAAAGTATAAATAGTATTAGAAGTACAAAGATAATTACTCCCACTGGACTTATCTCGTTATCGCCTGCTGGGGAAAATGTAGCTGGTACTGCTCGATCGATCTCGATTCCATACTCTTCTTTATATGTTTCTAGGACTTCGTTGTAGATTTCAAGGATTCCTTCTTCATAGGCCTCCTTGTTCTCTCCTGTTCTATCCCCTGGTGGAAATAGTTGAGATGCGTTTCTCCTTATGGTATCAGCAACTGCATCTGGCACCCAACCTTCTGTCCTGTATCCAGGCATGATAGTTAAGCTTCCTTCTGGTATTGAAAGTAGAATCAACAGTCCATTGTTCTCTTTGTTCCCAAATTTCCATTTGTCGAAAACTTTTACTCCATAGGAGTTGCCGTCATAACCTTGAAGTGATTTTACAATCATTACTCCTATCTGTGCTCCAGTTTTATTCTCTAAATCGTAGTTTGTTTCGTTGATGTAATCTATTGATGTCTCTGATAATATCCCCATTTCATCGTATACATATCCTGTTGCATCCTTTGGGTCTGGCACCCACACGTCTGTTTCTGCAAAGGTGCTCATGGTTAGAGACATCAAAAGTACTATCGAAAGGATGATTCTTTTCATTTTATTTTTTATCGAAGTTTACTTCTGGATTTTCCATATCGCTTTCTGATACTTCAAAGTATGACTTAGGTGAGAAACCTAAGATTGAAGCGATAATATTGGTTGGAAATCTCTTAACATCTTTATTAAATTCTGTAACTGCGCTATTATATCTTTCTCTTTCTGTGGCGATTCTATTTTCTGTGCCTTCAAGCTGTGCTTGTAGGTTTAAGAATCCTTCGTTTGCCTTTAGCTCTGGATATGCTTCTACAACCACGTTTATATCGCCAATCGCTCTTGTAAGTTCAGAGTTTGCTTCTGATAATTCTTCTGGTGTCTTCGCGTTTTGAACTTTTGATCTTGCTTCTGTGATCTTCGTTAATGTTTCTTCTTCGTGGGTTGCGTAACCTTTAACAGTGTTAACCAAGTTTGGTATAAGGTCGGCACGTCTTTTAACCACGTTTTCTACTTGGGCATACTTGCCATCTACTTCTGCTTCTAGGGTTACTAGTCTATTGTAATTCTTAACAAATATTCCCCCGATAACTGCTACCAATGCTATTATGATTAGTAATGTGCTACCTATCTTTCCTTGTCTTTTCATTTTTTCCTCCTAGTCAATGTTTATAATCATCATGTTTTCTATTGCTTCTTCAACTAGCTTCTCTACGTCTAAACCTTTTTCAGATTTTTCCATTCCTTCTATGGTTGGTTTTAGAAGTGGATGTTTAGGTAAGAACACTGTACAACAATCTTCGAATGGAAGTATCGATGTTTCATAGGTTCCTATTCTCTTTGAGATTTCTATTATATCCACCTTGTCCATTCCAATTAGTGGTCTAAATACCAATCTATCTGTGATGGCATCTGTGCAGGCTAGTCCTTCTATAGTTTGAGAAGCTACTTGTCCCAGATTTTCTCCGGTTATAATTGATTTATACCCGTTTTTTTCTGAAATATTCTCTGCGATCCTCATCATAAACCTTCTGGATAGGATGGTCATCTCTGATTCATGGCAGTGTTTGTTAATTTCTTTCTGAATTGGAAGGATATTGACTGAATGAATCTTCATAGGTCCTGAGTAAGAGCTTACTATTTCACCAAGCTTTATAACTTTTTCTTCTGCTCTTTTAGATGTGAATGGGAATGAATGGAAGTGAAGTGCATCTATTCTAACTCCACGCTTAGCCATCATGTATCCTGCAACTGGGCTATCTATTCCACCGGAAAGAAGTAGAAGACCTGTTCCATTCGTACCAAGAGGAAGTCCTCCGTGACCTCTAAACTTTTCTGTATACACATAGGCATCTTGTCTTATGTCTACATAAACATAGAAGTCTGGATTATGAACGTCAACTTTTACATCGAAATTTTTTAAAACAGTCTCTCCTATGACGCGACTAAATTCCATGCTTGTCTTAGGAAATTTTTTGTCTGCCCTTTTCGTTTCTCCTTTAAAGGTTTTGAAGTTATTCTTTTCTAAAGTTTCTTTAGTTATTTCTTTTATTGCTTCTTTTATTTCTTCTTCATCTTTACTTACTTTTATACATGGACTTAGGTAGACAATCCCAAAGACATGGGAGACTCTATCTATGATTTTGTCCATATTTTCTTTGTCACATTCGATATAAACTTTTCCTATATCTTGGTAGATCTTTTTGTATTCTATATCATGAAGAGATCTTACCACTTGCTTTATAAGTGCGTCGATAAAACTTCCTCTATTCTTTCCTTTTAAAACCAACTCTCCCAGAGAGAGTCCCACTGCATATTTAAACATTATCTTTCCATCACTCCTCTGACTTCCTTCACCGAGTACATAAGTTTGTCGATAAATTCGTCTATATCTTCTTCATCTATATCTTTACATATGCAAATTCTGATGGTACCTTCCATTAGATTGTCTGGAAGACCTATCCCTCGTAACACAGCTGATTTCTCTGTTCCGTTACTGGTACAGGCTGAAGCAGTGCTTATAAATATATCAAACTCTTCCAAGTAGTGAAGGATCACTTCTCCTCTTGTGCCTTCTATGGAAACACTTGTGATATATGGACTTCCATCTTCACCATTTACTTGGTAGCGATCCAAGTTTTCTTCCAACTTATTAAGTAGGTATGCTTTAATCTTTTTCGCATGGGCATATTCTTTGTCAAAATCTTCTATTTCACAGTCGATAGCAACTTTAAATCCTGCTATTCCAGGCATGTTTTCTGTACCAGAACGGACATCTTTTTCCTGTCCACCACCAAAGACAATTGATGGTATTGGAATTGCATTTTTGATATAGAGAGCTCCAGTTCCCTTTGGTCCATAGACCTTATGTGAACTCATCGCATAACTATCGCAACCGAGTTCTTTAACATCCACAGGAATTTTGCAAAGAGCTTGGACTCCATCCACATGGACGAATGTACTAGGATTTATTTCTTTTACAGTCCTAACTACCTCTTTTATATCTTGGATTGTTCCTATTTCGCTATTTACATGGGCAAGGGCAACCACTGCAGTATTGTCATCCACTTCAGCTTTAAGAGCATTTAGATCCACTCTTCCACAGGAATCCACAGGAAGTAGTACCACTTCATATCCAAAATCTCTGTAGTGTAGAAATAATTTTCTAAGGGAAGAATGTTCAATAGTGGTTGTGATTATCTTTTTAAATCTCTTGTTCTTTTCTATAAAACCTTGGACTGCGATATTATTGCTTTCAGTTCCACCGGAAGTAAAGAATATTTCCTTTGGATTTGCATGGATAAATTTCGCAAGACTTTCTCTTGCTCCCTCTCTTATCTTCTCTGCATCCATTCCCATCTTGTGAAGTGAGGATGGGTTGCCAAAGTCAGATGTAAGCACCTTTATCATCATATCCACCACTTCTGGTCTCGGTTTAGTAGTTGCACAATTGTCTAAATAAATCATCTTAATACCCCAAATCTTCGTTGATTAAAAATACATATGTATCTTGGTACTTAGGTCCGTGTTTTAGAGTAAGCTCCATAATATTTGTATCTTCTTGTCTGTCGAAATCAAGTCGCATGTTCCTCTTTATGCTCTCCATTTCCATTCTCTTGAAATTTTGTGGTTGAGCGATTATAAGTGATCTGTTAAAGCCACTGTTTACATCGGTAACTATTTTATTTCTTCCAACGAAGAAGAAAACTTTTTTCTTGCCAAAGGTAACTGCGCTTATTCTATTTCCATAGTAATCCACCATGAGGATCTGTCCATCTTCAGTTACAGCATTGGCAGAGGTGACATAGAAGTCAGCCATGTGAGATTTCATCATGCTACTTCTGTAGTCCTTATCTTGCCAGTGCATGGACACGTCGGCACCTTTTTCTTTTAAACTATTGTATATATCAAGCTCCTCAAGTGTTACAGAGCCACCTATTGCCACAGTTCTACCTGGTTTTATAAAGTTTAAGAAGTAATCTCTAGCTTCAGTTCCAGTTTCAAATATTTCAGAAATAAATCCGTTCTTCATTAGGCTATTTCTCGTTCTAACTAAATTAATCATTGCTTCCCCTTTCTAATTAACCTAGTATCAATTATAATTTAAATAAGAAAATATTTAAAGTAGGTAATTATGAAAGAACTAAAGGCTACAAATAAAAATAACAAAAGATATGACGACCTAGTCTTTATGGATATAGAAACCACTGGGCTTACCCATCAAAATCCAATAGTGTCTATAACCGTTTCAGACGGAGTTAACACAGTGACTAAGGTCATAGAAAATTTAAAAGATGAACTTGAATTAATCTCTGATTTTTTAGAGAAGTACAACGGATCAAATTTTGTAACTTATAATGGAGAATCCTTTGATCTTCCATTTATAAGGCAGAGGGCGAAGTTTTATAATATGGAATTTGATTATGAATCCACAGACCTCTACAAGTATTTCAACAAGTACAGATATCTATTTCCTATGAAGTCATTAAGACAAGTAGAGGTTGAAAAGTATTTTGAAATCGACCGTGGCGAAGATATCTCCGGTGCAGAAGTGGTGGATCTATTTAGAAGTCATATAGAAAACTATGATGAAAGTATCTTAGATACCATAGGCACCCACAACTTAAAAGATGTTGAAGGTCTCGTGTACCTATATGAAAATAGATTTTTAATCCACAGAGAGAATAGAATTGAACTTGGAGATAATTATCTTGAGATAAGAGATATCTCTATGGACCATGACACTCTTAAACTAAAAGGAGTTACGACTTTTAAAGATGTATTTTTAAATTCGAAGGACTATCTTCTAAATGTGGCTGAAGGCGAGTTTACCTTGGATATCTACACCAAGAGTGGCAAGTACTCAAAAAATTTGATTTGCAACTATGTGCTTAAGAAAGATTTCCCTGTGGAAGTAAGCGATCTTAAAGCTCCAGATGAAGTCGTAATATTAAATTTAAAATCCGTCGAGATGTTCAATTTAAAATCTGTAGTAAGATATATTTGCAAAGACTTAAAATAAAGCACAAAAATAACCCATTCAAGTGAATGGGTTTTTCTGTATTTTATGAATTAAACATTATCTTTTCGCTACTGAACATTTTGGCAACTATATAAGAAAAGATTAAACCTATTAAAATATTAGATCCTATTGAATAGAGAAGGTTTGTCACGGTTAACTCAGCGATTATTGAGCGCCCGATAGCAATACAACTTCCGTAAATTGGAATCAAATATTGAAATGGAGATACTTCTCCAGTTGAGGTCATAGTCATTACTCCTGCAACGATTACCACAATATATAGTGGAGCAATATATGTTCCAGCTTCCTTTGCGTTCTTTGAATATGTTGCAATTATAGAAATCATCGCCACCATTAGAAATGCCATTGAAAGCATGATAAGTGCAATCTGACAAAACTGAGCAAATGTAAATTTCACAGCAGTGTCTTGACCAAATGACATTGCCTTTGGCATGACTATTGACATAGAAACAACATAGGCAATCGAAGATATCATTGAGATGATCGTAAGTCCTATAAGTTTTCCAAGGACGATGTCCGTTCTCTTTATAGGTGCAAGAAGAAGGCTCGCCATGGTACCTCTCTCCTTTTCTCCAGTAAATGTGTCGATTGCAAGACCCATGATGGAGCTATAGAGCATGATAACTATAAAATATGGAAGCATCATTGAAAGTGTCTTGCCAGACATCTTTTCTTCTTTATAAATTTTAGCTTCCGTATCTTTATTTATCGTGTAGACTTCGAGAATCTTTTCATCTTTTATCCTGTTTTTTATTATAGGCTTCTTTATATTTTCATCGAAGATTGACTCAAGCTTTCTATATGCAACTTCAGAATTATCTTCTGAAGGGTTGTAGAAAATATTTATATTTGGAATATTTTCTCTGTCATAGTTTTCGATTTTATCTCTGAAATCAGATGGAAGTTCTACAATCGCATCTATCTCTCCATTTTTAAGCTTTTCCTTTAAGCTTTCCATCTCCCCATCTTTTACACTCTTGATGATCATGGTTTCAGCTAAACTTCCAAGATCAGCTTCTGTCTTTTCATCTAGGTTTGAAAAATAAACCAGTGATTTATGACTTTCAACGTCTTCCATCATGTCGCCCATTGTGTTTCCAATGAGTGAAAATATAATTATCATCATTAGCGGTGGCATGATGAACATCCCAAAGATCATCTTTTTGTCTCCGAAGACTCTTCTAAGTTCTTTTTTCAGTATTGTCATTATTCCCATTAGTTTTCTCCTTTTTCATCTGAATAAAACTTGAAAAATGCTTCTTCCAAATCTTTTGTGCCTGTCTTAGCTACTGCTTCTTCAATCGTTCCTTCAAATACAAGTTTGCCATCGATTATTATCCCTATTCTGTCACAGACTTTTTCTGCTTCAGTCATATTGTGAGTGGACATGATGATGGTTTTATTTTCATTTTTAAGTTCTTTTATATAATCCAGCACGGATTTTGCAGTTATGATATCAAGGCCTGATGTCGGCTCATCAAAGATTATTATTTCTGGATTGTGCATTAGGCTTACAGCTATTGCAGCCTTTTGTTTCATCCCCGTTGAAAGTTCTTCAATCTTTTTATGTTTAAATTCATCTATTCCAAAGTATTTGAATAATTTTTCTTTTCTACTTTGAATTTCGTCTTTTGGTACATTTCTAAGTTCGCCGAAGAAATCAAAGAGATAATCCGGTGTGAAGTTTGGATCGAGTTTTATTTCTGATGTTAAAAATCCGATCTTCTCCCTTACCTTATAACCTTCTTTTACTGTGTCCAGTCCGTTTACTTCTACAGTTCCACTTGTTGGTTTAAGAAGTGTTGAGATTATTCTAAGTGTGGTGGTCTTACCTGCACCATTTGTGCCTAGGATTCCGAAAATTTCTCCTTCTTTTATGGTTAGATTCAAATCATCTACTGCGACTTTTTCATTGTCCTTTGTCTTAAGTTCCTTTTTCATCTTCTTCGTCAGTTTGAAGATCTTAGTTAAATTCTTTATTTCAATCATGTAAACCTCTCTTAGTCATTCTATTTAAAACTTTCCTATTTTAATATTATATTTCAATTTTAAAATCTGTGTCAATTATTTCCATCTCTATTGTAAATTTTTCTTCCAAGAGATCTTTTAACTTGTTTAGGACAAACTTTTCTGAACCATAGTGGGTTAGATCCACTAGAGAAATATTTTCTTCGTAGCCTCTTTGACCGTCGTGATGCTTTACATCCCCTGTTATAAACATGTCCACTCCTTTTGCAATTGCGTCATCGAAGTAGCTCATACCTGCTCCACCAACTATTGCAATTTTTTCAACTGGAACTTTCTTTCCATAGAAGATTGCTCCAAGATCTTTTAATCTATCGTAGATTTCATCTCCAATATTATTACGAAGGACATAGCCAATGGTCGTGGTATCTGTCATTGCAAAGTTTTCTACTATTGGAAGTCCTATAGCTTCAGCAAGTGCCACGTTTACTCCTCTATCGGAAACATCGAGGCTTGTGTGGGATGAGTAGACAGAAATTTTATTTTCTATAAGTTTAATTATGTTTTTTCCTAGGTAACTGTCTTCGTCAATGCTCTTTACGCCTATAAATATCATCGGATGATGAGAGATTATAAGCTTTGATCCAGTTTCTATTGCATAGTCAATAACTTTATCTGTTACGTCCATACATAGTATGACCTTGTCTGTTTCATTTTTAATCCTCACCTGATAGCCGGAGTTGTCCCAGTTCTCTTGGAATTCTTCTGGTGCAATCTTTCTTATATATTCAATTATTTTTTCTGTACTTGTCATAGATTTTTTCATAATAATTCACTTCTTTTTTTAGTTCTATATATCTTGTAAGGGCTCTCTTGCCTTTTTTAAGTCCTTTCATTATAGACAGGTTCGCATCTATTAAGTACTCCAAGTATAGAAATGCTTCTTCCTGATTTTTTTCTAATGCCCTTATTGGAATCTTAAATTCTATTTCATCTTGGACTTTTCTTATTTCTCCATCGTATTCAGAAACAATTATTTCAAAGAATCTATCGTCTTCATAGACTACATCCTCGTCTATAATTTTATAGCCATTTTCAAATAGATACTTTCTAAGTTCCCTTGCTCCTTGCATCGGTTGAAGGATGAGTCTTACGCTTTTAGAGATTTCTGATGCTGCTAGTATCTCTCCTATTAATACTCCTCCCATGCCAGCTATTACCACAGTTTCTATATCGTCTTCTGCTTTTAAAACTTCAAGACCGTCTCCTAGCCTTGCGTCTAATTCTATATTTTTTTCTTTTGCTAAATCTATTGCCTTTTGAAGGGATGGCTTTGAAATATCTGCAGCTACTGCATAGTCAACTACGCCATTTTCAATTAGAAAAATAGGCACAAGACCGTGATCTGTGCCTATGTCAGCCATCCTTCTACCTTTTATATGGCTAGATATTCTATTTAATCTCTTTGATATCATTCCAGATAATCCTTTAATTTTCTACTTCTGCTTGGATGACGAAGTTTTCTAAGGGCTTTTGCTTCGATCTGTCTTATTCTTTCTCTTGTGACATCGAATTCTTTGCCAACTTCTTCCAAGGTTCTATTTCTTCCGTCTTCTAGTCCGAATCTAAGGGTAAGTACCTTCTTTTCTCTTTCAGTAAGAGTGTCCAGTACATCGCCTAGTTGTTCTCTTAGAAGTGTAAATGTTGCAGCGTCTTGTGGAGATTGGATTTCTTCATCTGGGATGAAATCTCCTAGATGAGAATCTTCTTCTTCACCTATAGGGGTTTCAAGAGATACTGGTTCTTGTGCAATCTTTTGGATTTCACGCACTCTTTCTACATCTATATTCATTTCTTCAGCAATTTCTTCTGGAGTAGGATCTCTTCCTAGATCTTGCACCAATTGTCTTTGGATTCTCACTAGTTTATTTATAGTTTCTACCATATGAACTGGAATTCTTATGGTCCTTGCTTGGTCTGCTATGGCTCTTGTTATTGCCTGTCTTATCCACCAAGTCGCATAGGTTGAAAATTTAAATCCCTTTGTGTAGTCGAACTTATCTACAGCTTTCATAAGGCCTAGATTTCCTTCTTGAATCAAATCAAGAAAACTCATTCCACGTCCTACGTATCTCTTTGCAATTGATACTACAAGTCTTAAGTTCGCTTCAGCAAGCTCTCTTGCAGCTGTTCGATCTCCTGCTTCCATTCTCTTTGCGATAGCTACTTCTTCATCTGCTGTTAGTAGAGGAATCTTACCTATTTCCTTTAGGTACATTCTCACAGGATCATCTACGCTTATTCCCTTTGGAACGGATAAATCTTCTTCGGCAGCATCTATTTTTTCATCATCTTCGTCATCTTTTATATCTTCGTCTAATAGTTCAATGCCTTTTTTTTCAAATTCCTTGTAAAGCGAATCTATTTCATCACTTTCCATAGGGATTTCATCGAGAGCATCCACTATCTCTTCATAGGTTAGATTTCCCTTTTTCTTTCCTGTCTTCATAAGGGAATCCACTATGGAGTCTTTTGACATCGATAGATCGTCTTCTTCAAAATCCAAATGATCTGTCATTTTACATTCCTCCTTTTAGTTTTTTATTTATATCTGTAATAGTTTCTGATAATTTTTGCATCTTTTTTAAATAGTCTGGATCTTCTTTGTCTAAATTTTTAAGATTATCTAGTGCAGATTTTAAATCTTCTTCTAGCTTATTCTTAATTATGGTCTTTGAGAGCTCACTTATAAATAATTCCGGATTTTCATGGGAAACTTCGATTTCGCTTATTATTCTATATGAAGTTTCAGATATCTTACTATCTTCTTTTAATTTAAGAAGAGGGTTTTTCTCTCCATTTTTATATTCTTCTTCCAAAGATTTTATTATCTCTACTTCATTTTTTTCGAGATTTTCTTCTAGGTTTAAGTATTTTTTTATTATTTTAATATAATTCTCTTCAGAAGCTGCGTATGCCATGATTTGGTATTTTGATTTTTTTAGTCCGTTTTGTAGATTTTTAGATACAGTCTTAGTTCTCTTAGTATCTTTGTTATATCTATCATTTATTCTTCTCTGCCTTTTGTCTTCGTAATTTTGCTTATTTCTATTTATATAATTTATTATTGCAGATCTAGTGACTTTGTATTCTTTTGAAAGCCTATCTATTTCAAGATCTCTTTCAATCGGATTTTTAATCGTAGAAACAAGCTTTGATGCTTCCATTATAAATCCTGTCATACCTTCTGTTGTGTTGATATCGAAGTTCTTCTTTAGATCCTCGATTAAGTATTCAAAATAATTTGTAGCTTCAGATAATGTCACTTCAAAATTAAAAGCTCCATATTTTTTTAGATAGTCGTCTGGATCTAATCCTTCTGGAAGCCTTATGATCCTAGGACTTACTCCAACTGATCTCAAAATTCCAATGGCTCGCTTCGTCGCTCTGATTCCAGCTTCATCTCCATCATAGCAAATATAGACTTCTTTTCCATATTTTTTTACAAGCTCTGCCTGCTCAGAAGTTAACGCTGTACCTAGACTTGCTACACTATACTTTATACCACTTTTATAGAGAGAAATAACATCCATGTAGCCTTCTACGAGAATTATTCTACTTCTATCTAAATTTTTTACTATGTTTTGGTTGTAGAGATTTCTTCCCTTGTGAAAAACAATGGTGTCTGTACTATTTAAGTATTTTGGCATAGAGTCGTCCATAACTCTTCCACCAAAGCCTATTACTCTTCTTCTAAGATCTATGATTGGAAACATAATTCGGTTTCTAAATCTATCGAAGTACCTTCCATTTTGAGATTTAGAAACTAGATTATATTCAAATAGCTCCTCTTCTGTAAATCCATTATTCTTCATGAAGTTTAATAGATCACTCCAGCTATCTTCTGCAAATCCAAGACCAAATGCTTTTATAACTTCCGGGCCTATCTCTCTTCTTTGTAAATATTCAAAAGCCATCTTATTACTACTTAAATTTTGCATATAAAACTTGGCAGCCAAAAGATTTGCATCATAACATCTACCGATCTTATCTAAAACTTTTTTATCTACTTTTTCTTCTGCCAGTTCAATATTATATTTTTCCGCCAAAAATTTAACGGCTTCGATAAAACTTAAGTGTTCGATCTTCATTATAAATGTAATTACATCGCCGCCGGCGCTACATCCAAAACATTTAAATATCTGCTTCGAATCAGATACTGAAAATGAAGGTGTCTTTTCAGAATGAAAAGGGCACAATCCCATATAGTTTGAGCCCTTTTTCTTTAAATCTACATATTCACTTATTACATCTACGATGCTTGATTTTTGGCGTATTTCATCCAAAACTCTATCGTCAATTCTCATCTCTTGTATCCCATCCTTTAGGAATGCATATTTCTCTAAACACATGGATAGCAAATGTATCAGTCATACCTGCTATATAATCTGCTACAATTTCATCGTCTGTGTGTTCTATATTTTCATATATATTTAGATGTTCTTTTGGAATTCTGTATAAATCTTCTTTGTAAAAATTGTATAGATAGGTTATTATTCTATCTACTTTTGTATCTTCTACCTTTACATTTTTATCTAGGTAAACCCTATCAAACATAAACTGTCTTAAACTCATAGTTGCTTCATAAATATCTGGCTCCATTTCAATGATTGGTTTGCCATAGGAGTTATTTATAATTGAGCTAATCATCGTGCCGATTCTCTTTGAGTGGGTGTTTCCTAGGATTTCAATTTCTTCCTTAGGCAGGTCTTCTTCTCTTAGAATCCCTGCTCTTATTGCATCGTCTATATCGTGGTTGATGTAGGCGATTCTATCTGCATACTTTATTATTCTTCCTTCCAAGGTTGAGGCCAATTTATCTCCTGTATGGTGAAGAATTCCGTCTCTTACTTCTTCTGTCAGGTTAAGTCCTGTTCTATTTTCTCTCGATTCGAGAAAATCCACCACCCTTATGGACTGTTCGTTGTGGCGAAATCCACCTGGTTTTAATCTGTTTAATATCGTCTCTCCACTATGACCAAAAGGAGTATGACCTAGGTCATGACCAAGTGATATGGCTTCAACTAGGTCTTCATTTAGTTCCAAAGCTCTTGCAATGGTCCTTGCAATCTGTTGCACTTCCAATGTGTGGGTGAGCCTTGTTCTAAAATGGTCTCTTCCTGGACTTATAAAGACTTGGGTCTTATGTTTTAATCTTCTAAAAGATTTTGAATGGATGATTCTATCCCTATCTCTTTGGTAACTGGTTCTGATTTTACAATCTTCTTCCACGTACCTTCTCTTGGCGTCCTTTGAATGGCAAGCGTAGGGTCTTAAAATTTTATCTTCTAAAATCTCCCTATTTTCTCTTATATTCATAGTCCTACACGCTTCATATGATCTAGAACTATTTCTGCAGTTTCTTCTATTGCTTTGTCAGTTACATCTATTACTATGCAACCTAACTTTCTCATAACTTCATCTGCATACATAAGCTCTTCCCTTATTCTTTCTATATCGGCATATCTAGCCCCTTGAGAAAGTCCTAGAGATTTTAGCCTTTCTTCTCTTATAGAGATTAATTTTCGTGGTCTGCATGTAAGTCCTATTACTCTATTTACATCCTTGTCATAGACTTCTTGAGGCACTGGCACTTCTGGTACAAGTGGAATGTTTGCAACTTTGTAATTTTTGTTTGCAAGATACATAGACAGTGGAGTCTTTGAAGTTCTGGAGATACCTACTAGGCATATATCAGCCTTCTTAGCTCCTCTTGGGTCCTTGCCATCGTCATATTTAACTGCAAATTCAATCGCTTCAACTTTTTTGAAATAATTTTCGTCAAGGCGTCTTATTAGTCCCGGTTCTCTAAGCGGTGGATGACCTAATGCTTTTTCAAATTCAACAAGTGGCTCTCCCATTACATCAATCAAATGGATTCCAAGCTCTTTTCCTTTCATTTGAATATAGTCTCTGGTTTCTTGCACTACATTCGTGTATACTACCACTGCTTTTTGGCACCTTGACGCCATCTCCATAATTGGTTTTATCTGTTCGACGCTATTGTGGTATGGAAATCTTCTAATTTCATAGTCTGTGGCTTCAAACTGTCTCACAGATGCTTTTGCTATTAATTCTCCTGTTTCCCCAACTGAGTCAGAGATTACAAATATTGAAATACTTGGCATATCAATCTTCCTTAGTCTTAGATAATTCTATAAATACATTTAGTGCGTTGGTCTTAGTCCATCTTCCAACCACCTTCAAATGTTGATTTATAACTGGAATAGCGTCTACATCATGATCGTATAAAACTTGAGCTGCTTCTTTAACCGTTGCCCTTGGACTTACAGTAAAGACATTTGGCATTCTTGTCATGATTACAGATACTGGGGTGTTTTCTATATCCATCTTCGTCATAGTTGCTCTTAGTAGATCTTTTCTACTCACAACTCCTATTAGTTTTGATTTGCTAGTTACGAATAGTGTTCCAATATCTGAGGCAAATAGTTCTACTATTGCATCGCTTATACTTTGTCCTTCGTCTAAAACTGCTGATGTGGACATATAGTCTTTAACTAACATCTTTTGTAGTTTGTTATTTATAGATTGGGTGTCTACGTCGCCTCTGAAGAAATAACCATACTTAGGTCTTGCTCCCAATATGTTTAGCATCACAAGTATTGAAAGGTCAGGTCTTATAGTCGCTCGTGAAAGTCCCAATCTCTCAGCAATTTCATCGCCTATTATAGGCTCTCCTTCTTTTACTATCTCAATTATTTCTTCTTGTCTCTTAGTTAGTTCCATATTTATTCCTTAATAGATTCAATATTCACTACTCTTTCTACAAGGCTATCTATTAAATGTAGTAGTGCTAAACGGTTGCTCCTTACTTTTTCATCGTCTACAAGTACCATACAGCTGTCAAAGAATCTATCAATAAATGGTACAAGTGGACTTAAAGATGAAAGTGCTTCTCCATATTTCTTGTCGTTTATCAAAGCTTCTACTTCTGGTCTTAAGGATTCAAATTTATTGTAGAGTTCTTTTTCTGATTCGTCTTCTAAGTTTTCTTCTACAACTTCTCCTTCTTCATACTTGGTTGCAAGGTTATGAACTCTAGTTAGTGCATCTACAAGTTCTGTTCTATCTTCTTTAAAGAATTCGTTGAGTTTAGTTGCTTTATCTATGGTTTCTAGAATTGTTCCATCTGATTCTATAACGCCTTTTATTATGTCGTATCTAATATTCATATCTTCAAGGATATTTTTAATTCTTGCTCTGAAGTAGTCTAGAATTTGTTCTTTTACTTCTTCGTAATTGAAGGTTAGATTGTTTTCTTGAACGTAGGTATAAAGTGCGTGATCTACAATGTCGCTTAGTGATAGATCCCAGTTTTTATCCTTTATAATATTTATTACACCTATTGAAAGTCTTCTAAGTGCAAATGGGTCTTGTGATCCTGTAGGGATAAGTCCTATTGCAAATAGTCCAACTATTGTGTCTATCTTATCTGCTATTGCAAGGATTGAACCGATGGTTGTCTCAGGTAGTATATCTCCTGCAAATCTAGGTAGGTATTGTTCGAAGATCGCTTGACTTACAAGGGCTTTTTCTCCTTGAAGTTTTGAATAGATAGATCCGATGGTTCCTTGAAGTTCTGTAAATTCTGTTACCATCTTGGTTGTTAAATCTGCTTTTGAAAGTTCAGCAGCTCTCTTTAAATCTATAAGTGATTCATCGGCAACTTCTAATTTTTCTCCGATTTCACGAGAAAGTTTATCTATTCTTAGTGATTTATCATACATTGTGCCAAGTTTATCTTGGAACATAAGTCCCTTTAAGTTTTCATTTAAATCTTCTAAGTTGGTCTTTATATCTTCGTTGTAGAAGAATTTTGCGTCTTCAAGTCTTGCTCCTAGGACTTTTTCGTTACCTTTAGAAACTACTTCTTTTTTGTAGTCTGTTCCGTTTCTTACGGTTATGAAATATGGAAGTAGCTTTCCATCTTCGTCATATACAGGGATGTAACGAAGGTGATCTCTCATTGGTGTAGTTATTACTTCTGCTGGAAGTTCTAGATATTCTTCTTTTACATTTCCTGTTATTGGTGTTGGATATTCATTTATATATGTTAGCTCGTCAAGTAAATCCTTGTCTTCTTTTATTTCTCCGCCTAAAGCTTTAGCTTCCTTCTTTGCGTTAATCTTTATAATTTCAAGTCTCTTCTTTTGATCTAGGATTACATAGTTTTCTTCAAGAAGTTTTTCATAATTATCCACGTGATCTATTTCAATGTGAGAGCTTCCTAAGAATCTGTGACCTCTTGTCACATTTCCTACTGGGATGCCTTCAAATGGAAATTCTACTACTTTGCTATCGATCATGCTTACAATCCATCTAATAGGTCTTGCAAATTTAAGATTCTTTCCGCCCCATTTCATATTCTTAGGGAAGGTCATGGTTTTTATAAGGTTGGGTATTTCTACCTTTAGAATTTCTTCTGATTTTTCACCTTTTTTGTGAACTTCTCCATATACGTATTCTGTGCCTTTTAAATCTTTTATTTCTATGTCTTCTATTTTTAAATTCTTAGATTTTAAGAATCCTTCAAGTGGTTTTGTAGGATTTCCATCTTCGTCAAAAGCGATTTTCTTAGCAGGTCCCTTTACTTCTTCGTCGATGTCTCTTTGGAATTCTTCTATGCCGTCTATAAAAAGTGTAAGTCTTCTAGGTGTTGCATAGGTTCTTATATCTTTGTAATCTATTAGATTTTCTTTAAGAAATTTATCTGCCTTTTCTCTTATTTGATTAAGTGCAAGTTCCACATATCTTGCTGGCAATTCTTCTATTCCGATTTCAAGTAAATAATTCATTATTTGTCACCTCTTTTTAAAAGTGGATAGCCCAATTCTTCTCTCTGTTTTAAATAAGTTTCTGCTACTTTTCTAGCACTATTTCTAACCCTTCCGATATATGAAGTTCTTTCTGATACTGAAAGTGCTCCCCTTGAGTCAAGAAGGTTAAATGTATGTGAGCATTTAAGTGTGTAGTCGTATGCTGGTAGCACTAGTCCTAGCTCGATTATTCTTGCAGATTCTTTTTCATAGGTATCGAATAGATTCTTTAACATGTCTACATCTGCATCTTCGAATCCATACTTGGATTGTTCGTACTCTGCCATTTTGAAAATGTCGCCGTACTTGATATTTTCGTTCCATTCTATATCATAAACTGAATCCACATTTTGTAAGTACATTGCAATTCTTTCAAGACCATAGGTTAGCTCTGCTGATTCAAGTTCACAGTTAATTCCTCCTACTTGTTGGAAGTAGGTAAATTGTGTAACTTCCATTCCGTCAAGCCAAACTTCCCAGCCTAGACCCCATGCTCCTAGGGTTGGTGATTCCCAGTTATCTTCTACAAATCTAATGTCGTGGATGCTTGTATCGATTCCTATCGCTTCAAGAGATCCAAGATATTGTTCTTGTACATCTTCTGGAGATGGTTTTAAGATTACTTGTAGTTGGTGATGTTGGTAAAGTCTGTTTGGGTTTTCTCCATATCTTCCGTCTGCTGGTCTTCTGGATGGTTCTACGTAAACTGTTCTCCATGGTTCTGGTCCAAGTGATCTCATAAATGTGTGAGGATTCATAGTTCCTGCACCTTTTTCAATATCGTAAGGTTCCATTATGATTGCTCCTCTTTCCATCCAGTAGTTTGTCAAATTCTTAATTAAATCTTGAAAATACATTATTCCTCCCTAATTAACTCCAATGAGTTTATTTGTCTTAAATCTAGACAGTATTTTAAATATTCTATTATGATGAAAAAAATCTTCCTTTCAAAAGGTTTTTTTTCAAATTCGTATTCCAAATCTTTATACATCAAAAGATTTAGATATTCTACTTCTTCATCGCTTAACTCATAGTTTCTTGAAGAGTTTTCCTTGGTAGGTGAAAGTCCTCCTCCATCTACTAAAAAGTAATTTCCATTCATAGATGGTCTAAATCCTATAAAGGAAATATATTTAAGTAGAAGCTGCATGGTTCTTACCCTTGCTGTTGAATCCTCAAGTGTTTCTAAATATTTCTTTAGAAGCAAGTAAGCATTTTTATTTTCTATCTCTTCCATATTGCTCTTTAGGTAAATTTCTATTACTAAGTTGGCAAATGAAAGTTTAACTAGGCTCTCTCTTAAGTGCAGGTTTGAAGATAAAATCTTGGCACTCTTTATATAGTAGAAGACGCCTGTTTTTGAAATCGTATATTCATTTACAAAGAACACCTGGGAGGAGCTTGTCACTTTTGAGCTTCTCTTCAAGGCTCCCTTTGCATAGATGGTTACTAGACCGGTTTTAAGGGTGTAAACTTTTAAAGTTTTGGAGCTTTCTCCAGCATTTCTCTCTGATAAGACTATGCCCTCTGTCCTAATCATAGATAGCCATGTCCTTTAAGTCTGGTCTCGTTATCCCTCCAATTTTTGTCAACTTTTACCCAAAGTCTAAGATCTACCTTGGTCATCAGTAAGTCGATTAGATCCTGCCTTGCAGCTGAGCCTATCTTCTTAAGCATAGAGCCGCCTTTGCCTATTATTATCCCTTTGTGGTTTTCTCTTTCTACAAAGATTGTGGCAATAATATTGGTTCTATCTTCTAACTCTTCCATCTGTTCTATTTCAACAGCTACCCCATGAGGCACTTCTTCTTCCAAGAATTGTAGTGCTTTTTCCCTTATAATTTCTGCTACTATAAACTTCATAGGTCTGTCGGTTACATAATCATCTGTGTAGTACTTAGGACCTTCTGGAAGATATTTCTTAACTGTGTCAAGATAGATCTCGGTCCCGTCTCCCTCTCTTGCAGAGATTGGAATTATTTCTAGAAAATCCATCTCTTTTGAGTACATTTCAATCAAATGTAGTACAGCTTCCTTAGGTATGCTGTCAATCTTATTTATAAGTAAAATTACCTTTTTATCTTTTAATTTCTTTAATTTGTCGAGGATCAGTCTATCTTGTTTTCCAATTATCTTTGAAGTGTCGACTATATAAGTTATTAAATCGACATCCTCTAGTGCAGAGCTTGATTCTCTAAGCATGTAGTCGCCAAGTTCGTTTCTTGGAGTCTGCATCCCTGGTGTATCAAGAAATATTATTTGACTCTCATCGTCACTGTATATAAGATTTATTTTATTTCTTGTGGTTTGAGCCTTGTCTGAAACTGCAAGGATTCTCATACCGATTATTCTATTTAGAAGGGTCGATTTGCCTACGTTTGGTCTGCCAATCACCGCTACATATCCCGATTTAAACATCATTTAACTCCTCTGGTCCAAAACTATGTGGAAGTATCTCTTCCAAAGTATATTTTTTATAATCATCCTTCGAGTTTGCAATTATGATTTCAGGGTTCTTTGCAAATTCTCTTATTACCTGTCTGCAAACTCCGCAAGGAAATGTGTCTTTATTGTCTCCAGTTATTACTATTTTCTTAATTTCTCTTTTACCTTCTGAAACTGCCTTGAAAATCGCCACCCTCTCTGCACAAATGGTCGGTGAATATGAGACGATTTCGATGTTTCCACCTTGGTACACAGATCCGTCTTCCATCTCAACTACACATCCAACGTTGAACTTTGAGTATGGAGTGTAGGTCATGTTTTCTTTTGCATCCAGTGCAAGTTCTATAAGTTTTTTAATTTCCATAAACACCTCAAGTAAATAGTTTAAATATAAATATCGCCACAGAGATTCCAACTATTGCCCCAGCAACTGCTTCCGAGGTCTTGTGGACTCCTGTTTCAACTCTACTTTCTGCAACAAGTAGCGCAAGTCCAAGTGCACATGTGGTGATGACAGTCTTTTGAGCTACAAGTGATATAACCGTTGCAGCACAAAACGCAATCGAAGTGTGTCCCGAAATCGCCCCACCTTGGAAGTATGAGCCTCCGTTTTTCTTCGCCATTAGGTACTTTCCTCCGATTGTTAGTATTAGTACGATAATTACAGCAACAAGCGCCAAATGGTCTGGAGAATTTTTAATCTTTATAAGTGCGATCTGTCCAATATTTGAAATCTTGTTGTAAAAGAGAAGGTATGCAACTACCACAGCATTTAATGAAGCTATCATCACTGCTCCAGCTGAAACGTCTTTTACATATTTTGCAATTGGATTGTAATCTGTAACTACAAGGTCCACAGTTCTTTCGATGGCTGTGTTTATTAGCTCCAATACGATTACAAGTGTGATTGCAAATAAAAGAATTAAAAACTCCATCTTCGTCATGTCGAAGAACAGTGAAATTATAAGCGTTCCTAAGCATGCAAGCCAATGGAATTTCAAATTTCTTTCAGTTGTAAGTGCAGAGATTATCCCTTGCACTGCATAGTTAAAAGATGCAATAAAGCTATTGTTTTTCATATTATCTACTAATTTCTAATCTTTCCATAACTCTTTTTTCTACTTCACGCATTTCTTTTTTGTCCAGTTCTTCTTCGTGGTCGTATCCCATTAGATGAAGGGTTGAATGTACAGTAAGGTAGGAGATTTCTCTCTTTTCGCTATGTCCGTATTCCTTTGCCTGTTCGATGACCTTGTTTATATTTATGACTATATCTCCAAGCATGTTTGTAAATTCATCGTCCATTGGAAAAGAAAGCACATCTGTCGTCCTATCTACTCCTCTGTAATCTCTATTTAACTCATGAATCTCGTCGTCTCCTACAAAAGAAACAGATACTTCATAATCATCTTTATAATCTATTTCATCAAGGGCAGCCTTTACAGAGATTTCAACTATTTCTTCTATGGAACTATCTATTTCAATTAAATCTTGTCTATTGTCGAAATAAATCATTTATTATCTCTCTTTTTACTACTTAATTTATTACCCAATCTAGCGTTTACTTTTTTATTTTCCGTTTCTTTATTTTCTTTATTATCAGACTTTTTTTCCCATCTATCATAAGCGTCAATTATTCTTTGAACCAATGGGTGCCTTACTATATCATTTCTATCAAGCTCGACTATTTCGATTCCCTTTACGTCCTTTAGAATTTTCATAACGGTTTTAAGTCCAGAGGATTTGCCCTTTGGAAGGTCGATTTGTGTGATGTCTCCTGTGATTATTGCCTTCGAACCATAGCCAAGTCTAGTTAAAAACATCTTCATCTGTTCATTGGTGGTGTTTTGTGCCTCGTCTAGGATGACATAGGATGAATCCAATGTCCTTCCTCTCATGTATGCAAGAGGAGCAACTTCTATCAAACCTTTTTCAACATACCTGGTGTAGTTTTCATGTCCCATAATTTCGAATAATGCGTCGTAAAGAGGTCTTAGGTATGGGTCTACTTTCATCTGTAGATCTCCAGGCAAAAATCCTAGGGATTCTCCAGCTTCCACAGCAGGTCTTGTAAGAATAATTCTATTAACTTCTTTGTTTTTAAATGCTTTCACAGCCATCGCCATTGCAAGGTAGGTCTTACCAGTTCCTGCAGGACCAACTCCAAAAACTATGTCGTTGTCCTTCATGGCGTCAACATATTTTTTCTGTCCCAAGGTCTTTGAACGGATCGGTTTGCCCATAGCTGTGTGGACTATGACTTCGTTAAGAAGCTCTGTCATCGGCTTCACCTCGCCGTGTTTAATAAGGGCAATTGAATATTCAACGTCCTTCTTTTCCAAAGATTTCTGTCTAATTATCAGCTCCTTTAGATTTTCAATTAAAAGAGCAGAATTTTCTGTAGCAAGTTCATCGCCGTAAATCTCCAACAGATCATCTTTTATAACTATTTTAACACCCATCGAACTCTCAATGAGCTTTTGATATTCATCTAAATTTCCAAAAAGTGTGTTTAAAATATTTGTGTCTGTAATAGGCACTATTTTACATTGATTTTCTTTCAAGTAATAACCTCCATATCTCATATATTGTACCATATTTATTTTTTAAAAGCTATTTTATATCTATTAATGTTATGTTATATGTTCATTTAAAATTTTTTTATCCTTTGTCTTTAGCGTAATAATTTTATTTAACTGCCATCGATACTTCTCTTTACAAATTGCATTAAAAAAAGCACGATTTCTCGTGCAAATTTTTAAAATATTTCTATTTAATTGTTTTCGATAATGCTAACTATATAATCCATTGCGTCAACTGTGTCCTTTAGTCTTGGGATCAAGATTTCTTTGTCCTCTCCTTCTTCCAAGTATCCAGTCATCATATTTTCTCCAAGCCTTATCCTTCTCTTCTGGGTTTCGAAAAATTCTGGATTTGTAACATAGAGTGCCGTTAGTGCGTCCCAGATTACAAGTTCTTCTTCTTTATATTTTATTTCGAACTCTGCTTTCCAGCGACGCATATGAGAGTCGAGATACCTCATATATTTTGAAATATATTCTCCGTCTTTAACTTTATACTTCTTTTCGATGCAGTTGTTTCCTGTTATTATTACAGGGCTTTCGATTCTCTCTAAGACGTAGTTGGTTGCGAGAAAGTCTATGGACATATTGAGCTCGTCCATGACCATTCCTTTAAAATAAAGTGGAGATATTATTCCTCCCATTTGCACAAACTCTGTAAGATTTTTCGTATCCATTCCAAGTGCAAGTGCCTTCATGGTGTTTGTCGTTGAGCCTAGAGAGATTAAACTCACCTTTTCACTTTCAACTGTTTCTTTTATAAAATTTGCTGCGTCGCAGGAATATATTCCGCCTTTCTTAAGTGGAATATCTATTCCAAGATCACTATTCATCATGACTGTTGAATTGTAGGTGTCGTCTTCGTTGCTATTTCCAAATGTAGTTGTGATTCCCACTACTTCCACATCCTTGTGGCTAAGTAGAAAGAATAGCGCAAATGCATCGTCTATGTCGCAATCTCTCACATTTATTGTGTTGTCAAAATCAACAAGTACTTTCTTCATATATTCGCCTCCTCTTTATTTCTAAGTCTACTTCATCTCCGAGGCTGTATTCATCGCTAGTGTAGACTATAAATTTCCCAACTTCGTATCTATATTCTCCATTTACAAAACTTTTTCTGTCGATTTTGTATTCGCTTCCAGGTTTTATTTCTATATCTTCCTTCTTTAAGAAATAATCGTCAAAGACATTTTCTTTGTATAAGAATTCAGCAACTTCTTTGCAACTTGGTTGTTCGTAGAGTTCTTTTGGAGTTCCTATTCCGATTATTTTGCCTTCTTGCATGACGATAACCCTATCTGAATACATAGAAGCTTCTTCGATGCTATGAGTTACAAAAAGCGTAGAAATCTTTAGATCTTTTAGAATTTCAAATGTGGACTTTCTAACCCTGTCTCTAAGTATTTCGTCAAGGCTTGAAAAAGGCTCGTCAAGCAGTAACATCTTTGGTTCATTTATAAGAGATCTTATAAGTGCGACCCTCTGTCTTTCACCACCTGAGAGATCCTTTGGATAGGCATTCTTTCTATGGTCTAGATCTACCAAGTTTAAAAAGTACTCCACCTTTTTAGAAATCTCTTCCTTATTCATCTTCTTTGCCCTCGGTCCAAATGCAACATTGTCCCACACTGTAAGATGTGGAAAGAGTTCGAAGTTTTGAAACATCATTAGTGTGTTTCGCTTTTCCGGTGGTAGATCTGTTAAATCTTCCCCGTCAACAAGTATGCTTCCGCCATCTTCATCTAGTATTCCACAAATAATTCTAAGAAGAGTGGACTTTCCTGTGCCTGATGGACCTACTATGGATATAATTTCGCCTTCGTTAATGTCGAAGGAAATATCTTTTAATATTTCTCTTTCGCCGTAGGATTTTGTAATATTTCTTATTTCTATATATGCCATCTCTTGCTCCTTATAATTATTTTTGAAATGAGTTCAATAGCCAAGATAAATAATACGTTTAGTAGTATAAATATTATGCTCATCATCGCTGTGATGCTCCTATCTTTTACCACCATAAATGGAAATGAAAGGAGGGTAAATGTGTTTACTAGACCTATTCCAAGTACTAAGGTCAAATAGTATTGGGAAAATGAAAGGATAAATCCCATGATGATGGATGTCTTTATAAATGAAAACATATGAACGAGTATGGAATTTATCTTCGCTTTTAATTTCGACGCTCCTAGGATTCTCGCTTGGTTGTAGAGGTCATCATCAAAACTTTCAAATCCTGGTATCATAATCCAAACTGAATATGGAATTATATATACGATGTGCACGAGAATTATTGCAGAAATCTTTCCTGCCATACCAAGTTTTATAAAGATGAGTTGAAGCCCAATTCCTATAGAAGTTGCAGATACCACCATCGGAAGAAATACCACTGCCATTAGAAGCTTTTTAAATTTTCTATTGGTGCTTATCCTTCTTGCCACAAAATAGCTTAAAAATGTTGCGACAAATGTGGAGATGGTGCCTATGACCATGGAATTTTTTATGGAACTTAGAAGATTTCTGTCTACTTTTAAATAGTCGATAGCCCTCGTTGAGAATGTACCTTCAAAGATCACAGGATATGGGTAGCTTTCTCTAAAGACTCCGATGGTAAGTGTAATCGCTGTGTAACACAGTAAAAATATTAAAATATTTACAAATGTCTTAGATAAATTCTTCATCATCTTTAAACTCCAACATCAAAAATACTACTACCGTAACTATTCCAATAAGTCCAAGGATTACGTTGTAAGCCAAGGAATATGGTTTATAGATAAAGTCGTTTTGCGTAAATTCTATATAGGATTTCACTGCCAATGCCCGAGGCGCTGTCGGTCCAATCAAGAATGGAACTTCGTAAGAGGACATGGAAAATGTAAATAGAATGAGAAGCACCTTTAGAAGAGATGACTTGACCCTCTTGTAGTAGATGTGGTAGAAGGCATAGCTTTCTGTCGCTCCTAAATTCCTAGCTGCATTAAACTGCTCCATTCCAATCTTATTGATTCCATTTAAAAATACCACCGCCGCAAATGGCGCTCCTTTAAAAATATATACGAGGATGATTCCTAGTGCACTCTTCGTATAAAATAGTGGAACGAACTCATGAGGACTGTCTATTACTCCAAGATTTGCAAGGATTCTTGAAAACAGTCCTGCTTCAGAGAATAGATTTAAAAGTATGACCACCACGATCATATGTGGAATAATCATCGGAATATTTAAACTAAAGGATGATTTCTTTTTATAAAAATAGATTCCATAGGCGAGAAATAGTCCTATTATAACTGCTAATATGGATGAGACTGCCGCGAATTTAAATGTGAAAAAAAGAGAATTTAAAAATCCCTTGGAAGTTAAAATCTCTCCGTAGTACTTGGTTGTAAATTCACTTATTCCTATTTCTTTGTAAAATCCAAATGATATTATAATAGATTTTATAAAACCGCCGAGAATCACCACAGCGATTAGTGCAATTCCCGGCAGGTATGAAAAATCTAATTTAGTACGTTTTCTTCCCATATCTTTTCAATTAATGGTACTAGTTGTGCCGGCATTTCCGGTACTTTCTTAGCGTCTAGTTCATTGTAAGGGATAGTTGCTTCCCCTATATTTATTGAATCGTAAAGTTTCTTTTGATCGTCAGTTAATTTATCGTAGCTTACTACTGGTAGATCTCCAAGCACAGCTGGATCAGCCTTTTCAATTTGGTTTTCAGGTGCTAGAATTTCATTAATAAATACCATTGCTGCGTCTTTATTTGGACTCATCTTGGAGATTGCTAGGAAGTGGGTGTTACCAATATTTCCCTTGTCAAAGACGAATGATCTAGTGGTTGCAGGTGCTTTTTTATCGTTAATCATCATGGAAGCTTGGTTTGGATTGTAGCTCATCGCCATTGCAACTTCTCCGTCAGAGAACATATTTGTAAGAGTTGGGTTGTCTGATGGATAGGTCTTGCCTTCCTTCCATAGGTATGGTTTAAGTTCATTTAAGTAGTCAATGGTTGGTTTCATCATTTCTGCAAGTTTCTCTTGAGTAAGATCCTTGTCCATGAATTGCTCATAACCTTGTAGGTCTGACATGATTTGTCTAACGAATACTGATGCTGTGAAGTCAGGTAGAGCTGCATATGTTAGTTTGCCAGGGTTTGCCTTAGCTACTTCTAGTAGTTCTTCTGCATTCTTAGGTGGGTTTGGAATAACTGCGCTGTCATAAACGAATACGAATTGTGCCTTTCCGTAAGGAGCTTCTAAACCTTCAGTTGGTTCTCCAAAGTCGTATTTCACGTCTGCAGATTCTCCATCTACATAGTCGTTGAAGTTTGGAAGTTTATCAGTAAATGGTCCAAATAGGAAACCTTGTTTCTTAGCTGCAGCGAAGTTTTCTCCGTTGATCCAAATAACGTCTATTGAACCATCTTTGCCTGCGTTGTTTTCGTTTAGAAGAAGGTTGTTGATTTCGTCGATATCCATTGGAACTCTGTTCACTGTGATGTCGTATTTTTCCTTCATCTTAGGTGCGATAGAGTTGTCGATCCAGTTGTTTCTCTTTTCATCTCCACCCCATCCATAAAAGTTAACTGTCTTTCCTTTTGCAGATTCTAATGCTTCTTCAAAAGTCATGTCTGCTGCATCTTTTGTAGTTTCAGTTTGGCTTGTTTCGTTTTTATTTGCTGCGTTATCTTGTGATTTGTCTGCTTTGCCACATCCTACCAATATAAAGATTGCTAGTAGGAAAACTGAAAGTTTCTTTAGTAAGTTCTTGTTAAACATACTACCTCCTGTGTTTTTTAAATTTAAATTTCATTACGTTTCTTGCGAACTCGCTTGAAGGTTCTTCATCGACTTCTAATATCTCCGTCAAGAAGTTCTTCACATTATTTTTCTTGTACCCATTGTGAAAAATCCCTGCACATGAGGAACAATAGGTATATATATTTTCCTTATCCAATGAGTTCATCTTTTCTTTCCATATATCCACAACATCCCCTTCATGTTTTATGGCTCCTCCACCGAGGCCACAGCAACCTATGGATGTGAATGGTTCTTCATAATCTTTTGCAAAATACTTAATATCTTCGAAGATTTCCTTTGAGTATCTATCGGAACATGGGAAAAATACATTGGAATTTTCGTCGATTTTCTTACCCACGCCTATTTCTCTTAAATATTCGTATACAGAGATGACTTCTGCGTAAATCTTTCCCTTTAGAAAGTGGTAACAGTTTGGACAGAGACAAATGATCCTCTCAACTCCTTGAGATCTAAGAGTCTTCTCCAAGATTTCAAGCGGCGCTTCTCCACCCATGTCGTGGGTAGGTTTCTTGCAGCAATCCACAGAAAAGTCCGCTCCATGTTCATTTCCAATCTCAATCATAGCCTCACAGGTTTTAGGTAAAAATCCAGGATAGTTGCATCCTAAAAATATTAAATCCTTCGTCTTAGCCTTTCCAATGTTTCGAAGTTTGTAATTGTTCTTCATAAACTTAACAGACTTAAGTCCCTTTGGATCTCTTCTCCTCATGTAGAGAGAGATTTCTTTTCCATCTAAATCCACTGGACATACATTCTTGCACTTGCCACAGAGAAAACATGAGTACCTTAGGTCAGGTCTATTAGCAAAATCAGAAAGATCCATATCGTATTTCGACAAAAAGTCGCAATTCTTGGTGCATCTCTTACAATGTATGCAATTTTCTTTCGTCTTTTCTAGTACATTCATTTCTGACTCCTATATATTTTCTCAATCTCTTCTGCACATAAGAAGATGTCTCCTTTTTCTCTAGCATCTCTATACATCTTTTGATATTTTTGCATCCTAAATAATGTCTTTAAAGGTCCATTATTTACAAATCTTCTCGAAGATGTAGTTATCTCACTTTCAAGAAGCTTTGGATATATTCCCATCTCTTGTAAAGTTAGTGAGAGTTCATAATCCTCCATAAGAGGAAGTGGTTTAAACCCTCCTATTTTTTCAAACAGCTCTCGCTTTATAAATATTCCTTGATCTCCAAAGGCTATATGCCTATGTTTTACTCGGAAATTAGAACCCCACTCGATGGATTTTAAAAAAAGTGAAGTCGGCTCAAACTTAATTTTAAAAGAGCCAAAGTCGTAATCTCTTTCTATAAGTTCAAGTACCCCATCCCTTGAGATTTTGCTATCAGCGTGGATAAAGAGAAGTTTGTCGTTTGTGAGTTCTTTCGCCCCTTCATTCATCTGATTAGATCTGTACCTGGTCCTCTTAATCTTTTTAAAATTAATTTTTTCATAGGTTCTATCCGTGGAATATCCATCGGAAAACACAATATCACAAAGATCTGAAAACGCTGATACCATCTCTTGGGTTCTATCTATGATTTTTTCTTCGTTATAAGTTGGTATGACTATACCAAGTTTTTTCATTTCTTCTCCTCTTTCAAAAATACCTTAGAAATTATCGCCGATATTATTACCAATGAAATTAAAAATAGTATCGAATATATAAATTCTTTTGATTTAGGATTTAAGACTGCTTCTCCAAAATAGTTAAATACCAGTACCCCTGGCACTACTCCTGCAAAGGTGGTGAGAAGATAGTAAAAAAAGTTTATCTCAGTAATTCCAGATATATAGTTCACCACATTGTAGCTAAATATTGGGCTAAGTCTTATTATAAATAATACCAAGGAAAGCACCTTTTGGTTATCACTATAAATGGCTGAAGATAGCTTCTCGCTCATGTGATTATCGACGAAATTTCTCACAAAATCCTTTAAGAGAAATCTTCCCATGTAGTACATAATTGGAGTGTTTAAAACTACCCCTATCATCGTGTACAAAGATCCTTTCCAAATTCCAAATAGCGCTCCTCCCACAAGGACGATTATAACCACCGGAAAGAAGAAGATTGGAAGTATGGTAAATATCAATATATAGAATATCGCCGCCATATTTTCATGGGAATCTACAAATAATTTTATATCTTCAAAAGAGAATTTTCTAACTATAAAGATAGATATAAGTGCAATCAATATCATTATCCCAATCTTGATTGCATTCATACTCCTATCATTGAATCTTATTTTGTTCTGTTTGTTTGTCATTGTAGATTTTTCTAGCTACGTAGATGATTATTGAAGCCGCAAATAGGATCAAAAGTCCTACCATTAACTTTTGTGCTCCTCCTGTTAAACTTCCTCCTGCATATGAATAAACTATAGTTGCTGGTAGTTGTCCTAGACCTGTTGCAAGGAAGAATGGCCAGAAGTCCATGGAAGTTAGTCCTGCTGCGTATGATACTGCGTCAAATGGTATAAATGGAAGAAGTCTTGCCACCATGATTGCATATTTACCATATTTTTTGAAGAATTCTTCTATCGCAACGAGGACTCCTTCTGATGCGAACTTCTTAACTACGTCTCTTCCTAGAATTCTTGCAATAAAGAAGCAAACTGCAGCTCCTACCATTGAACTGGTCCAAGATAGTAGCGCTCCCTTAGCCCATCCCCAAATCATTGCATTGGCTAATGTAATGAAGAATGCTGGTATCGGTGAGATAAGTGATTGTAGTATCATCAGTAAGAATGAAACTACAACAGCATATACTCCAAATCCTCTTATATATTCTGCAACACCGTTGATATCTACCTTGGTTAGTACTCTTATAGATTCATTTACTTCTCTATTTACTGATGGTACGAAGAAGTAAACTGCAAAGAATATTCCAATTATAATTAGAAGTATCAATCTATTTCTGTTTTCTTTTTTCATAAATCCTCCTTATAAAGTTTCTTTAACATATCTAAAAAATCTACTGATAGATATTCTTTTATCTTTTTCTCTGTGTCGAGATTTTTAATCGCTCTATCCTTGCTATATTCAACCATCGCCATGGAACACCAGGTAACTCCCCTTAGAGAATTGTACATCAAATATTTATAGAATTTTCTTCTATCAACTGGTCTGTATTTTTCGTATTCATCTAAGAAATCTAGCATCTCTTCTTCAGTTAAGATTGTGTCCGTCTTCCAATAAGTGGTGGTAGGCACCAAGAAATGGGCTAAATCCTGTTCCGCTTCTCCGATTATAGGTTTTTCCCAGTCGATTACAATACTTTTGTCTCCAATTATAAAGTTGTGATTATTTAGCTCCGTATTTATAATTGAAGGGTTTGAAATCTCCTCATCCATATTGGAGCTTTCAAGAATTCTAAATAATTCGTCGATTCTCTTTTCAATTTCTAAATCTTTTTGGTCGAAGTCTTTGTAATGGGCATACATGGAGATAAATTCATCGTGCATCGCCTTAAATGGTCTACTTGCCACTATTAAATCCGCACCTTCTATATCCAAGTTGTGGATGGTAGACAAGAGTTTTGCCGCAGTTTTAAGATCTCTTCTATAGTCGAGGGGTCTGCCCTCATAATATTTCATAATTAAATATGGTTTCTTAAGCCAAAAAGAATCTTCCACATAGGAAATCGGCTCTGGAGTAACTCCAGATTTTTCTAAGAATTTAAGAGCATCGTATTCGTACTTAAGCTGGCGAGATCCAAGGTTCATTTGGGATCCGAGATTCACCCTTATGACTCTGTCCTTTGATAGAAAGTTTAGATTGTACTCCCCTTGACCTAGAAGTTCTAGTTCATTGTCTCCTATTTCAAGTCTAACGAGGTCGATATACTCGTCTATATCTAGGATTTTTTCCGTAACATAGTAACTAAGACCTAGAGCCGCAATCTTTTTGATTGTGTTATTTAAAACTTCGCTATTTGAATAGGCTATATCTGAAAAGATATCGTAGTATTTTCTCATGCCAACTAGGCCGTATCCACCGTCATAGGTTGGAACTAGCACCACATCATATTCATTTAATTTATCAAGGCAAAATTTTATCATCTTAGAATCAAGACCAATTAGGTCAGAGCCCAAGAGCACAGCCTTGTCTCTATTTTCAAGTTCAGATTTTAATGCATTTGCCATCTTTTCTCCGAGGTCTTTACCACTCTGTGGAATTCGGTACCTCTTATCTATATCATCTGGAATTTTGCCACTGAAATATATCTTATAATCTGAGCCTGTGTTTTTAATTTCTTGGTACTGATTTTCTATTAATTTATCTGAAATGCTTAAGATCTCTTCGTCATTTAAATATGGAGATAGCCTGGTCTTCGTTTGCCCAAGTTCTGGTGTTCTTGTAAAAAATATTATCATAATACAAAAAAAATGGCTTCGGAGTTACCCCCAAAGCCAATTAATTAATTATTTTACCAATTCGTATCCGTCGTATTCTTTTGTTCCGTCGTACGCATTGTAAACTTCATGTCCTTCTTTAGCTAATTCGTCAGCTACTGCCCATGATCTATTGCCTGAATAGCAGTAGGTTAAGAATGGTTTGTCAGTTGGGAAGCTCTTAATATCATCCATGTAAGTGTCAGCAGTTGTGTGAAGTGCGCCTTCAATGTGTCCTTCGTTGTAATCTTTTTCATCTCTTACGTCAATGATAGTGTAGTTTCCTGATTTAGCCATTTCATTGAACTTAGGTCCAAGAACTGTAGCAGCCTTAGTCATAGTTGTGTAAGTGAAGTCTTTTACGCCTTGAGCGTTAGCAACTTTTGTAAATCCATTGTCAACTAGGATTTGAGCAGCTTCTGATGATTTTTTACCAGTGTTGCAAACAGTTACAACGTCTTTGTCCTTGTAAGATTCGATTTCAGCAAGTCTGTCATTTAGTTCATCAACTGGAATGTTGATAGCGTGTTTAACGTGACCTTCATTGTATTGTTCAGCTGGTCTAACGTCGATAACTAGGTATTTTTCTTTTTCCTTGTTGTCTTCTTGAATCTTGTCTAGTTCTTCTCCTGTCATTTCAGAATAAGCAACTTGTGTTTCTGTAGCAGTTCCTGCATTAGTTTTGTTTTCTGCTTGGTTAGCTGGTTTATCATTTGAACATCCAACTAAAAGAGCTAGAGCTAATGCTACAACTGAAAATAATTTTATATTTTTCAAAATATCCTCCTTATTATAAATGCGAAAATTTTTTATGAAATAAAAAGCATTTATATTCTCACTACAAATTAGTTTAACATTAAATACTGCCACTTGCAACAACTTATTATGAAAATTTGGTTAAATTTATCTCACGCGTTTTTCTTTTCAATCGATGAAATTGATAATTTATTCTAATGTTTTTATATACCTTAAATAGATATTATCTTTATAAAAAAAACGACATCTCTGTCGTTTAATTGTATAAATTTTAAATTTTAATAATTCACCCGGTTTTTAAGAGCCGTTCCTATGGTTAGTTCATCATAATATTCGAGATTTCCTCCCACAGGGATTCCATGGGCGATTCTCGTCATAAGAACTCCAGTGTCTCTTAAGGCTTCTTGAATATACATTGCAGTGGTATCTCCATCGGTAGTTGGGTTGGTTGCTATTATAACTTCTTTGATGCCACCTTCATTTACTCTTCTAACCAGTGAATCAAATCTTAGATCACTTGGAAATATTCCACTTGTAGGTCTAACGGTTCCATGAAGCACATGATAGAGACCGTTGTAACTATTGGTCTTTTCCATAGATGCAACGTCCCTTGGGCTTTCCACTACACAGATGGTAGTCTTGTCCCTTGTGTCATCGGTGCATATTTCACAAGGGTCATAGTCAGTATAGTTGTGACAGATGGAACACTCCTCTATATTTTCTGCAGCATCGACGATTGCCTCTGCCAAGCTATGGGCCTCGTTCTTGTCCTGTTCAAGGATGTAGTAGAGGATTCTCTCTGCAGATTTTTCACCTATTCCAGGTAGTTTTGAAAGTTCGTAGATTAAATTTTCTAATGGCCTGCTCATCTTATAGTCCAGGGATATTAAGTCCGCCAGTTAGCTTGCCCATCTTTTGGTTTGCTACGCTGTCTGCTTCTTCCATAGCATTGTTGACAGCAGTTAGCACTAGATCTTCAAGCATGTCCACATCTTCTGGGTCAACTACTGCTTCATCGATCTTTATTCTAATTAGTTCCTTTTTGCCGTTTACAGTGGCTTCCACTGCACCGCCGCCAGAAGTTCCAGTTACCTCTTGGTTCTTTAGATCTTCTTCCAAGTTTTCCATTTGCTTTTGAAGCTTTTGCATTTGCTTCATCATATTGTTCATATTTCCCCCGCCTGGAAATCCGCCAAATTTCATAATATCTTCCTTTCTATTTTATTGAGTCTTCTCCAAATAAATTTTCAATTCGATTCTTTATTGAATCGATATCACTATTTGATTTTACCATAAATTTAACCGAAATATTATCATTAGTCAATTCTTTTAAGACAGACTCTATTTTTTCTATGGTTTCACTGTTGTTTAAAGTTTGATAGAAACTTCTGCCCTGCTCTTCAAATGCGATGGTTGCAATATTATCATCAAAAGAATCGAGTCTACCCATGACAAGCATGCCAGAGATGATCCTTTCAGATCTCTCCTTTAAAATTTGAATTGCACGGTTAAAGATGCCTTGTAGTTCACTTTCTGTGTAATACATTTCTTGGTTTTCTTGATTTTCTTCTTTTTCTTCTGTGTTTTCTATTTCTTCAGTTAAATTCTCGTCTGTGTAAGTTCCTTGAACTTCAACCTCAATTTCTGCTTCACGAGTAAATTCTTCTACTGCGCCGTCAGCGTTGTCAGCTTCATCATTATCTTTATAATCCTCTCTTGAAACTTCATTAGATATATTTTCAGGTACATCTGTATGAGAATCTTCAAAAGCATTGACCTCAGATGGCTTTATATCATCTTTAGAGCTAATTTTAGAAACTTCCTTATTATCTGATTTCTTATCTATTTTGAAGTCAAAATATTCCCTTTTAGGCGGCTTTAGATCCTTGAAATTTCCAGAACTTAGCATCCTTTCAATATTTTCAACCCTATTTAAAATATCGTCCTGTCTATATGCAACTATTTCAAGAAGAGCAGCTTCAAGCATGGTTCTCTTGTTGGTAATATAGCGTGATCTCGCCTTGGTTTCACTTAAAATTTTTATGATATTTAAAATTTCTGAGTTGGAAAAAGCCTTTGCGATTGCAATATATCTCTCCATATCCTTGACCCTAATTATCTTTCTTGGGTCGCTTAGATTTTTCGCAATCAAAATATTTCTAAAAAAAGACACGATACCGTCGATTAAAACCATCATATCCTTGCCATCATCGGCTAAGTTTGCAACGGACATAATGATGCTTGACGCATCGGAATTTAAAATCGAAGTCGCAAGTTCAAATAGTGTGTCCTCAGTCGTAACGCCTAAAACCTCAATGATTCTATCATAGCTTATTTGCTTGTCGTTTACAGCAACGACCCTATCTAAAAGAGAAACAGCATCCCTCATTGAACCGTCAGCCATCTGTGCGATAAGATCGATTCCAGCTTCGTCGATGGATCTTCCTTCCTTTGAAATAATTTCAGAAATATTTTTAGAAATCGTATCTACAGAAATCCTTTTAAAAGAATATCTCTGAGTCCTGGAAAGAATAGTCTGTGGCACTCTTTCAATCTCCGTCGTCGCCAATATAAAGATTAGATGCTTCGGAGGTTCTTCCAATATTTTTAGAAGAGCATTGAAAGCTCCCTTTGAAAGCATGTGAACCTCGTCAATGATGTAGACCTTGTACTTCGAAGTGCTAGGCGGATAGAACGCCTTTTCGCGAAGGTCCCTTATATCGTCGACACCATTGTTAGAAGCAGCATCCATCTCTACCACGTCGAGATTCGTTCCACGAAGGATTGATTTGCAAGTCTCGCACTCGTTGCAAGGATTGCCATCTATTGGATGCTCACAGTTTACAGCTCGTGCCAATATCTTCGCAGTGGAAGTCTTGCCAGTTCCCCTAGTGCCGGAAAATATATAGGCATGGGAAACAGTGGAGTTTTTCACTTGATATTTAATTGAATTTATAACCTGGTCTTGACCGACGATTTCGTCGAAAGTCTTAGACCTGTATTTTCTATATAATGCTTGATACATAATTCACCTAAATCTATTATAACATAGGACAATGAATGAAAAATAAAATAAATTTAGATGGGCGTTTAATGCTTAGCTTATTGAATAGATTTTTTTAAGATGAGTTGTGGGTTAATAAGTTTGTTTATAACAATGTTCAAGCTTATAATATAATCAAACTAAGCGATGTGACTATATGAATAAGATTTTTTTGAGAGAGTGTTTTGTTCTTACATTGATAATTGTTATCACGCTCTACGTAAAGCATGAACTTTTATTGATTGTTTCTTGCACGCTCTACAGATAGCATGACCTTTATTGATTGCTTTTTACATGCTATACGGATAGCATGAACTTTTATTGATTGCTTTTTACATACTTCACGTATAGCATAAGTTTACTGATTGTTTTTACACGCTCTACGTATAGCATAAGTTTACTGATTTTCTTTTACACGCTCTACGTATAGCATGAGTTTATTTAATTTTTATAAACAAGGTGAGCGCCCTTGACTTCGCTCGAAAAGACTCGCCCGGAAGTATCTTGATAACATTTATTATTTTTCCCGTCAAAAAAAGGAGCCTTGTAGCTCCTCTGATGTTATTTCAAAATAGAAAAAGGAACTTAGTTATCCTCTAAGTTCCTGTCTGTTTTCATTTATTGTTTTGATCATGTCTGAAAGATTTACTTGTGTTCTTTCTAGTAGTTCATCTGCATAGTCACGAGCTCCTTCTCTTATTTGAGTGGATTCTCTTTGTGCTGAGCTTAGAATTTCTTCTGCTCTTTCATTTGCCTTTAGTACAAGTTCATCTTCTCTTATCATTTCTTCTGCATGAGCTCTTGCTGCTGCCATGATTCTGTCAGCTTCTTCGTGAGCGCCTGTGATGATTTGATCTCTATCTGTAGAGATTTGTTGCGCTTCTTTAATTTCTGATGGAAGTTCTGCTTTTATGTCTCTTATTATTTCTAGAACTTCTTCTTTTTCAATCATAGTTTTTCCTGTAAGAGGAATACTACTTGCTGTTTGGATAAGTTGTTCTAACTCATCTACCAATTCCATTAGTGTCATATCGACTACCTCCCTATTAATTTTTCTTTCATAGCATCGCCTACTATGTCTGGAACAAATAAACTTAAATCTCCATCAAACATCGCCACTTCTTTTGCAAGTGTTGAGCTTACAAATGTGTTTTTGTTTGATGATAGTAGAAATACAGTTTCTAGTCCTTTGTAGTAGTGCATATTTGCCATTGCTAATATATATTCACTTTCATAGTCGGAAGCTGTCCTTATGCCTCTTACTATTACTTTACAGTCCTTTTCTTTTGCATAGTCTGCTAAGAGTCCTGTGAATGAATCGATGGTTACTCCCTCTATGTCTTTTGTAACTTCTTCTAGTAGTTCCATTCTTTCTTCTACTGTGAAGAGTCCCTGTTTTTTTACATTGTTTAAGACTGCGACTGTTACTTCTCCAAATATATCTGTGGCACGTTTTATTATATCTATATGCCCATTAGTAACCGGGTCGAAACTACCCGCATATATTGCTTTCATCTGGCACTCCCAATACTTTTATGGATGTAGAGCCGTATTTTCTTTCTTTTAAAACTTCGTAGTTAGAAAAATCTATTCTACTTCCATCTCTATATTCTACCACTAATAATCCATCTTTTTTAAGTAATTTTCTTTCCTTTATTATTTCTAGCGAATGACGATACTTTTGCAGTTCGTCAAATGGTGGATCCATGTAGATTATATCAAATCTTTCTTCTGTGGTTTTTAAGTATTTTTTATAGTCCATATTTATGATCTTAGCGCCTTCTATAAGCTTTGTGTGCTTTAGATTTTCTCTCGTGACTTTTAGCGATTCACTAGATGTATCTACAAAGACACAGCTCTTTGCCCCTCTGGATAAAAATTCTATTCCATTTCCTCCGGAGCCACAGAATAAATCCAGCGCTTCTTTACCATGGAAGTATTGACCTACCATATTAAATACTGATTCTTTTACTCTATCCGAGGTCGGTCTTACATCCATTCCTTCTACGGACATAAGTCGCATTCCCTTTGATGTCCCTGATATTACTCTCATAATCCTCCAATTATTTATTATTTTAACATATTATCAATAATCTAACAATTAAACTTTCGAGAAATTAGTCTATCTACGCTTATTTTTAGTTGTAAATGGTCCAGTTCTATAAAATGAGGATCATTTGTCCATATTCTTTTTGCTTCTTTAGCTGCGTATTTTAAAATCATCTTGTCTTTTAATGGATTTGCCAATATGAATCCCATAAATCCAGATTGTCTTACTCCAAATATATCTCCCGAGCCACGAAGCTCCAAATCTTTCTCTGAAATATAAAATCCATCTGTGGATTCCACCATGACCTTCATCCTCATTGATGCTATTTCTGATTCCGATTTATTATATAGGATGCAATAACCTTGGTGGGTTCCTCTTCCCACTCTTCCTCTTAGCTGATGGAGTTGTGAAAGCCCAAATCTCTCTGCGTTTACTACCATCATAACTGTTGCGTTTGGCACATTTACCCCAACTTCTACTACCGTCGTCGATACAAGTACATTTATCTTATTTTTTTCGAAGTCCTCCATGATCATGTCTTTTTCATCTGGTTTCATCTGTCCATGGAGAAGTCCTACATTGTAATCTTTAAAGTATTTTTTTATTTCTTTGTAGACTTTTTTCACAGAGTTTAGATCAAGCATCTCATTTTCGTCAATCATTGGGCAAATTATATAGGCTTGTCTTCCCTCTTTCAATTCTTTCTCTATAAATTCAAGAGCTTTTAACAGACCATTTTCATTTATGGTTGCAGTTTGAATCTTGAGCCTTCCTGCCGGTGGAGTGTCTATCGTTGAGACCTGTAAGTCTTGGTACATTACTAGAGCAAGGGTCCTAGGTATCGGTGTTGCTGTCATAACTATGGTGTGAACTCCCTTGTCAGATAGATTTTTCCTCTGCATAACTCCAAATCTGTGCTGCTCATCCACTATGCTTATTCCAAGATTTTTAAATTCTACATTTTCTGATATAAGTGCATGGGTTCCTATAATCATGTGAATTTCGCCAGATTTTAATTCGTGAAGCACCTTGTCTTTTTCTGATTTTTTCATTGAACCTATGAGCAAGGCTACATTTATTCCAAGTTTATCAAATGTAGCTTTAAATGAATTGTAGTGCTGTGTCGCCAAGATTTCCGTCGGAGCCATAATCGCTGATTGGAATCCATTTTTGTAAAATAAATACATTATTGCCATTGCAACTACGGTCTTACCTGAACCTACATCACCTTGGATGAGCCTGTCCACACGAAATCCGCTCTTTAAATCTTCTATTACTTCGTCAATTACTTTCATCTGAGAATCGGTCAGTTTAAATGGAAGGATTTTTAAAAATTCATCTATACTATACTCTCTAAGTTTTACGCCTGTCTCTTCTCTTTCTTTTTTTAATTTAGATAGAGCGAGAAGATATACGAGAATTTCGTAGAACGAATAGGAGTTTCTTGCGTTTCCGTAAGCTTTTTGAGATTTCGGTCTATGAAGCTCCCTCATAGTTCTATCCATATCGAAAAGTTTGTACCTTTCCAATATTTCTTCTGGCAATACATTCTTCCATGTGTAGTCTTTTAAGACTTGGTCTGTAAGTTTTATAAGTTCTTTATTATTTATATCTTTTGTCTGTGAATATACCGGAATTATACTTCCTAGCACCTTTTTTCTCTTGGCATTTTCAAATTTAGGGGAAGTCATTGTAAGATTGTTTCCAAATCTTGACACCTTTCCATAAAAATAAAACACCTCACCTTTTAAAAATGTAGAGGTTAGAAAGTTTTGATTGAAGTATGAAATTTTTAAATTAAATCCATCGGTTACGACTACATCGAGCCTCTTAAATCTCCCTTGATAATGGGGCACTGCCTGCACCACTTCTGCTTTTATTGTGGCGAACTCTCCTTCTCTTAAGTCTTTTATGGATTTTAAATTGGTTGAGTCTATAAATCTCACCGGAAAATATTCCATTAGGTCTGCTATCGTTTCCATCCCCATGTTTTCCAAGTAAGATTTTTTCTTCGGTCCAACTCCTTTTAATGTATCTATTTTGTCAAATAGTTTCATATTTTCTCCATTTAAAAATTTTAAAAAAAATAAGCAGATTTTAATCTGCCTATTCTACTGAAACGATGTAGTAGTATAGAGGTTGAGCTCCTCTTACTAGTTCCACGTCTAACTCATCATAAATTTCTTCTAGTTTATCCATTAGCTCTTCTGTATCTTCTTCTTCAAGTCCATTTCCATAGTATAAAGTTATGACAGAAGATTCGTCGTCTACCATTTTTTCAATAAGTTTTTCTGTTACTTCGTCTAAATTATCTCCAAAGGACTCTATTTCTTTTCCAGTAAGACCGATTATTTGATCTTTTTTAATTTGAGATCCGTTTGAATTTGTATCTCTTACTGCATAAGTTACTGATCCAGTCTTAATATGATTTAGTTCTTCATTCATATTTTCGATATTTGCTTCTGGATCTTCTTCTTCGTCAAAGACAAATAGAGCTCCTATTCCTTGTGGAACAGATTTAGTTTCTACTACGTATACGTCCTTTTCGGATAATTCTTTTGCTTGATTAGCAGCTAAAACGATGTTTGAATTGTTTGGAAGAAGTATGATGTGATCTGCGTTTAAACTATCTATCGCCTTTACGAAGTCCTCTGTAGAAGGATTCATAGTTTGTCCTCCTTCTATTATATAGTCAACGTTTAGTGACTTAAACACTTCGTTAATTCCTTCTCCCATAGAAACAGAAACTATCGCATATTTTTTCTTTATATTATTCTTTCTAGCATTTTCAACTTCAGATTCATCAAATAGAGTTTCAGTGTGTTGATACCTCATATTGTCTATCTTTATATCTTGAAGCTGACCAAGCTCTACTGCATATTCGAGAGCTCTACCAGGGTTATTGGTATGGACATGGACCTTTATAACTCCAGTTCCTCCACCACCTACTACAAGTAGACAGTCTCCCAGTGGCATTAATTTATTCTTTAAGTCCTCAGTGTCATCGATGTCAGTTCTTATTACAAACTCTGTACAGTAACCGAATTCTAGATCTTTATCATAATCATCGAAAGAAATTTCTTTCTGTTCTTTCTTCTTAAGTTCTTCATCTTCAGCTACTTGTTCAATAACTTCTCCCTTTAGGGCTTTAAGAGCACCTTCAAAAAGATACACAAGACCTGCTCCCCCAGAGTCAACTACCCCTGCTTCTTTTAAAACAGGAAGTTTTTCAGGAGTTTTATTTAGAGATTCTTTTGAAGCCTTAACTATTGCTTCCATGAAATCTAAAGTGTTGTCGTACTTGCTATAATTTTTCATAGCAAAATCAGCCGTTTCTCTACCAACAGTCAAAATTGTACCTTCAGTTGGTTTCATAACAGCTTTGTAAGTTGTGTCTGATGCAGATTTCAAAGCCTTAGCTAAATCTTTATTAGTTATAGTTTTCTTGTCTTTTAGTCCTTCTGCAAATCCTCTTAAAAATTGGGATAAAATTACCCCTGAGTTTCCTCTGGCTCCCATTAAAGAACCACGAGAAGCAGCAAGGGCTACTTCATAAACATCATCAGATTCAAGTTCGTTTACCTGCTTAAGAGCAGATTTAGATGTAAGACCCATGTTAGTACCAGTGTCCCCGTCTGGAACAGGAAATACATTAAGGGTATTTACATGGTCTTTATTCATCAAAAGAAAATTCACCGCGCCATTTATACATGACTTAAGTGAAACAATTTTATTAGTCATAAATACCTCTTATTTTATTCTTATTCCTTCAACTACCACTTCTACATTGTATGGTTCGATTCCAGTTAAATCTTTGATGTAGAATTTTACATTTTCAATTATATTTTCTCCAACTGTAGAAATCTTAACTCCATATTCAAGCACTACATGGATTTCTATCGTTAATTTATCGTCTTCAGTTATAACTTTTATTCCTTTAGAAATATTTTCAAATTTTAGTAGTTCCAAAAGTCCATCAGTTGCACTTTTAGAAGCCATGCCTACTATGCCGTAGGATTTCATAGCGGCCATACCTGCTATGGTTGCGATTACATTATTTTCAATTACTACAGCACCTTTTTCATTATTTATGATTGCTGGCATAAGCTCACCTCCAATTACATCTATTATATCAGACAAGCGTCCATATATTCAAGAAATACTCTCATCTTATTAAATCGGCTAAATTTTTAAAATTTTTATGACGCGTTTTTACCGGCTTTAATATAACAACTTCATTAGCTTATAAATCTTATAAAAAAAGTAGCTACCATTTGGTAACTACTTAAAAAATCTATTTAGTTTTATTTTTCTTCTTCATCTTCATCAATTATTACTTGGTCTTCTTCGCTGTTTTCTGACTTACCATCTTTAGGTCTAGTCTTGCTCTTAATGTACTCTTCAACGTCAATGGCACTTCCATCTTCCATCAAGATTAAGAATTTATATGCACTTGTAAAAGCTACACCCATTCCTAAAACTGCTGCGATAGGAGCTGCAATAGCACCAACTATAGAAGCTGTTAGAGAAAGTTGAAGCACGATTTCTTCGTCCTTTTTAATAAGAAGCTTTCTGGCATTTCCCTTTCTGAAAATTTCTTTTATAGCTTCTATTATATCTTCTACACTGTTTTGAAGACTTCCGATGGTCTTATTTGCAGATTTTGTGAATTTGTCTTGGAATGCTCTAAAAGCTTCATCAGTTTCTCTATCAAATTCACTTTCTTTGTCTTCTTTTTCAAATTTTCTAAATTGATTTCTTTCTTTTATAAGCTCAATTGCGCGATCTACATCTCCATCTGCATCGATAAGAGCAATTCTTACTTCACTAAATTCTGCTCCAGTCATATTTAAAACATAATCAATTGCTTCTAATGTTATCATTATTATCACCTCATTATAGTCTTACCCGAAATTTAAACTGATAATCAAAAATGGTCAATATCAATTCTAAAAGTTTTGTGAAATAAAAAAATCTTAAATGATTTCTCACTTAAGATTTCTTATATTTTTAGTCTTTAATCTTTTCAATTTCTTTTATATCTTCATCTTTTCCTAGAAGTACAAGTACATCTCCTTCTTGTAATAAAGAATCTGGATAAGGATCTATTTTTATATCATCATTTCCACGTTCGATGGCAAGAACTGTAACTTTGTACTTGCTTCTCACATTAAGTTGTTTCAAATTTTTTCCTACCCAAGTAACAGGACACAAAAATTCTGCTATCGAATAGTCTGGAGAAAGTTGTATGAAGTCCATTAGGTTTGATGCACTTAAATTGTGTGCAACCCTTACTCCCATATCTCTTTCCGGAAATATTATTTTATCAGCTCCTAACTTTTTAAGTATAAGAGCTTGTCTATTGCTCGTAGCCTTCGCAACTATATATTCAATTCCTGCCTCTTTAGCAAGAACTGTGGACATGATTGCCGCTTCAAAGTTTGTGCCTATAGCAACTACTGCTGCATCGAAATTTTTAAGTCCCATTTCGCTGGTGGCATTCTCATCCATTACATCGCATTGTATCGCTGTGGTTACATAATCTGCAATCTCCTCTATGGAATCCAAATTTATATCCACAACCATTACTTCGTTTCCAAGTTCTGAAAGTGTCTTCGCAGCAGAAGATCCAAACTTTCCGCAACCAAATACTATATATGATTTCATTTTATCACCCCACCAATATTTTTCCTGATGCATACTTAATACTAGATGGCTTCGTCTTCATTAAACCTACCGCAAGGGTGGTCGGTCCAACTCTACCTATAAACATTGTAAACCCTAGGATTATCTTTGAGATATCAGAAAGATGAGGAGTTATTCCTCTACTCATACCTACGGTTCCAAATGCACTTACACTTTCAAAAAGTATATCTAAAGAATCAAATCTGTCATGCTCTACAATTGTGATCGCCATGGTTACTATGACTACAAGTGAGATGCAGACAATGGTTATTGCAAGTGCCCTAAGTATTACTTCTCTTTCAATCTTTCTATTAAATATAACTATATCATGATCTCCTCTAACCATTCCTATGGTGGAGAAAACCATAACCGCAAATGTTGTGGTCTATGGAATTAAATCCAGCAGTTCTAGTAACTGTTGATTGGAAGAAAGAAGCGAGCACTTTATGTCCAAAGCTAAAATCTCCGATGCTTAGAGAGTTATCATACTCTATTAAAAGCGTTGCGATGGTTCCTATAAACAGTAGAAGAACTGATACAGAGATTACAACCTTTGAGTGCATCTTTAGATTTCTAAAATTTCTTGAATTATATATGTCCATGTAGACTAAAAATCCAAGTCCTCCAATAATAACTAGACCACATATAATCATGTTTATATAGATATCTCCACTATACGGCACAATTGAGTTGCCAAAGAGATCGAATCCTGCATTACAAAATGCAGATATAGCATGAAATATGGAATACCAAATTCCAGTTTTAAATCCAAATTTTGGAATCAGAGAAAAACTTAGAAGAAGAGCTCCAATAAATTCAATTAAAAATGTAATCTTCGTAACGTATATAACCCATTTTACTATTCCAGACATAGATGTTATATTAAGTTGTTCCTTTACAAGGAGTCTTTGTTGCAAAGAAACTCTTTTTCCTAAAAGAACTGTTGTGATTGAAAATAATGTTATAGTTCCAAGTCCACCTATTTGAATAAGAGTTATAATTACAACCTTTCCAAAGGTTGACCACTGTGTTGCTGTATTTGCTACTACAAGTCCTGTTACTGCAGTGGCAGAGCTTGATGTAAAAAATGCATTTACAAAACCTATAGAATTTCCATCTGCAGATGCGATTGGAAGACTAAGTAGCATTGCACCGATTAAGATTACTATTAAAAATGACATTCCTAAAAATAAAGGAGCATTCTTAACTATTCTTTCGTATAATTTCGTCATATTTTTTTCGAAAAAAATAAGTTCCCACAAAGGGAACTATTAGTTTTTAGCTAATTCAACAAGTTTTGCAAAGCCTTGTGGATCATTTATAGCAATTTCAGAAAGCATCTTTCTGTTAATTTCTACTCCGTGATTTTTAAGTCCAGCGATAAACTTTGAATAACTCATTCCATTTTGTCTACAAGCAGCATTGATTCTTGTAATCCAAAGTTGTCTAAAGTCTCTTTTTCTTTGTTTTCTACCGAAGAATTGGTAATTAAGAGATTTCATAACAGCTTGATTAGCTGGTCTAAATAATTTAGATTTTGCTCCAAAATATCCTTTTGCTTGTTTTAATACTTTTTTATGTCTTTTCTTAGCGTTAACGCCTCTTTTAACTCTAGCCATTTCTACCTCCTATTAAGGAATCATATGATCAATTCTTCTTTGATCGCCTTTAGATACTACTGCTGATTTTCTTAATTTTCTTTTTCTTTTAGCTGTCTTCTTTCCTGTAAGATGACCTTTATATGCAAAAAATCTCTTTATTTTTCCAGAGCCAGTTCTCTTAAATCTCTTAGCTGACGCTCTGTGTGTTTTCATCTTAGCCATATTATCCTCCTATTATTCCTTGTCATTTTTTGGATTTAGAAACATAACCATGCTTCTACCTTCCATCTTTGGTTTCTTATCTACTACACCAACTTCGGATACGAGTTCCACAAAGTTATCTAAAACTTCACGTCCTATTTCTGTATGTCCAAGCTCTCGCCCTCTAAAACGAACAGAAACTTTAACCCTATCTCCTCTTTTTAAGAAACCTATAGTTTGATTTGCTTTTGTCCTTAAATCATGATCTTCGATGCTAGGTGTAAATCTTATTTCCTTTACACTTATCACCTTTTGTTTTTTCTTTGATTCTTTTTCCCTTTTTATAAGTTCGTATCTGTATTTTCCATAATCCATAATACGACAAACAGGTGGTTTAGCCTGTGGCGCGATCTTAACTAGATCAAGTCTTTTGTCCATCGCTAAATCTAGAGCATGTCTTCTTGAGACAACTCCTATTTGATCTCCGTTTTCGTCGATAAGTCTTACTTCCTGTTCTCTAATAGCTTCGTTGATTTGAAGTTCTTTGATAATTGTAGCACCTCCATAAATTAAAAAAGCGGGCAAAAAGCCCGCAAAAATATCTCGATAGTTTTTACCTTAAACCTCCCTCGGCGTAAGGTGAGAGTGCGAGCTCTACTTTGAATACTCGTACATTCTATCAGTTAGATTTTATTTTGTCAACAATTATTTTGATAAATACAAATATTTTTATTTCTATTTAACTTTTGATTGTAGATATGCATTTATAAATGGGTCAAGGTTTCCATCCATTACAGATTCTACATCTCCAACTTCTTCGTTGGTTCTGTGATCTTTTACCATCGTGTAGGGTTGAAATACATAGGATCTTATTTGACTTCCCCAAGCAATTTGTGAGTAGTTGCCTGAAAGGTCTTCAATCGCTTCCTTTTGTTCTTCCTGAGCAATAGAAATAAGTTTTGCCTTTAGAAGTTTCATCGCTGTCTCTCTATTTTGGATCTGACTTCTTTCATTTTGACATTGGACTACAACTCCTGTTGGAATATGTGTAATTCTTACAGCTGAATCTGTGGTATTTACGTGTTGTCCACCTGCACCTGAAGATCTATATGTGTCAATCTTTAAATCTTCTGGTTTAATATCTACATCTTCAACGTCTTCAAGCTCTGGATAGACATCTACTGAAGAAAATGAAGTGTGTCTTCTCTTATTCGAATCGAAAGGAGAGATTCTTACAAGTCTATGAACTCCCTTCTCACCTTTTAAATATCCATAACAAGAATCGCCTTTTATTAAAAGAGTCGCTGATTTGATTCCAGCTTCATCCTCTTTTTGAAGATCTAGAACTTCTAATGAAAAACCCTTTTGCTCGCAGTATCTCGTGTACATTCTAAGAAGCATCGATGCCCAGTCTTGTGCTTCTGTTCCTCCTGCACCAGCATGTATTTGAAGAATTACATCGTTGTCGTCGTACTTTTCATTTAAAAGTGTAGCTATCTTAAAATCATCCGCATGTTTTTCGAGTTTCGTAAGATCATCTTTAAAATCTTTGTAAGCAGAATAATCTTCTTCCATCTCCATGATTTCCATTAGATCATTTAATGAAGAAATCTCTTCTTTTAAATTTTTTAAATTTTCAATCTTTCTATTATAATGATTAAATTCTTTTATAGTTTTTTGAGCAGATTCTGTGTCGTCCCAAAATCCTTCTTCCATTTGTTTATCGTTTAAGTCTCTAAGTCTAGCTTTTATACCATCAATGTCCATTGATTCTATTAGAGAGTTAACCATGTCTTCTATTTCATTTAGTTTTGTTTTGTCTAAGTAAACATTCTGTTCCATTTTTACCTCCAAATCTACCTCACGTATATTTTATACAAAATTATATTATTTCTCAAACATTTCTCAAACTCTTTTGTGAAAATTAAAATTTTATTTGTGATAATTATAAGAAAAGACTTGTCTCACTCGTATTTATATATAAAATCTACACTAACCAAGTAAGTTTTGTTACAATCTATGAAACTTTTATTGCTTTATGAAAAGATTTTCATTATAATATTTGTTATAAGGTTAGAAATTCTATGTGAATTATCTTTCATAGTTTTTAGATTAAATTTTAAAAACTTTATTTACCATACACAATTATGGTATAATAAACACAACTTAAAAAAAGAATGGAGTAATTAAATGGACAAAGAAGTTTTACTTGAGATGAAAGACCTACATACGGCTTTCAGAATCAAAGATGACTACTACGATGCCGTAGACGATGTTAATTTGTCCTTGTATTCAGACGAAGTTCTAGCAATAGTTGGAGAATCAGGATGTGGTAAATCCACACTTGCTACAACTGTAATGGGACTTCACGATTTTAACTACACCAGAGTATCTGGAGAAGTTATTTTCGAAGGTGAAAACATCTTAGAATACGATGAGGACAAATACAATGAAATCCGTGGCGGAAAAATCGGTATGATTTTCCAAGACCCACTTTCAGCTCTTAATCCGCTTCAAAGAATTGAAGATCAAATCGAAGAAGCACTTATCTATCACACAGATATGACAAAAGAGCAAAGGATGGCTAGAGTAGAAGAGCTTTTAACCAGAGTTGGAATTGAAAATCCAAAGAGAATTATGAGGCAATATCCTCATGAATTATCTGGTGGTATGAGACAAAGAGTTATAATTTCTATTGCTCTTGCATGTAAGCCAAAAATAATGATAGCTGACGAACCTACAACAGCTCTTGACGTAACAATTCAAGCACAAATACTAGACCTTATGCTTGATATACAAAGAGAAATGCATGCAGGTATTATACTTATCACCCACGACCTTGGAGTCGTAGCACAAATGGCAGATAGAGTAGCTGTAATGTACGCTGGAGAAATTGTAGAACTTGCACCTGTACACGAATTATTTAAAAACCCTTTGCATCCTTATACAAGATCTCTTCTAAATTCTATTCCTCAAAAGGATTCTGAAAATGAAGAACTACACGTAATTCAAGGTATGGTTCCATCACTTATTAACCTACCTCGTACAGGATGTAGATTCGCACCTAGAATTCCTTGGGTACCAGAAAGCGAACACGAAGAAATCACTGAACTTCATGAAGCTGAACCAGGACACTTTGTAAGATGTACTTGCTACAAGAGTTTTAAATTTGATTACGAGGTGTAATATGTCATTAATAGAAATAAAAGATTTAAAGGTTCACTACCCTATTCGTGGTGGATTTTTCAATAAAATAATTGATTATGTATATGCTGTTGATGGTGTAAACATGACTATTGACGAAGGTAAAACCATTGGACTTATCGGAGAATCAGGTTCAGGTAAGTCTACAATCGGCAAGACAATTGTAGGTCTTGAAAAAGTAACATCTGGAGAAATTCTATATAATGGACACGACGTAACTAAAAAATCAGTTAGAAAATCAATCCATTATAACAAAGACGTTCAAATGATTTTCCAAGACTCAATGAGTTCACTAGACCCTAGAAAGAGGGTTATCGATATAATAGGCGAACCTATTAGAAACTTTGAAAACTTAAATAAAGAAGAAGAATTTGAAAGAGTTCTTGAACTACTTGCAATCGTAGGTATGGCTAAAGAAGCCATCTATAAATATCCTCACGAATTCTCCGGTGGTCAAAGACAAAGAATCGGAGTTGCAAGATCTGTTGCTTGCTATCCAAAACTAATAATAGCAGACGAACCAGTTTCAGCACTTGACTTATCAGTACAAGCTCAAGTACTAAACTACATGAAGAAGATTCAAAAGGACTTCAATCTAACATATATCTTCATCTCCCACGACTTAGGGGTTGTAAGACATATGTGTGACTACATTTATATAATGCACAGAGGTAGATTCGTAGAAGCAGGAACAAGAGAAGATATATACAATAACCCAAGACACATCTATACTAGAAAGCTTATAGCTTCTATTCCTGATACTGACCCTACATTAAAAGAAGAACTTAAACGCCAAAGAGACGAAGTAGAAAAAGAATACGATGAAAAATATGATCTTTACTATGATAGCAATAATAAGGTATATCCATTAACACAAATTTCTGATACTCACTTTGTCGCACTTAAAGGAGGAGAGAAATAATGTGGAAAACAGTCTTACGTAGAGTACTTCTAATGATCCCTCAGCTATTTATACTTAGTCTACTCATCTTCATCATGGCTAAACAAATGCCAGGGGACGCACTTACTGGATCAATCGGTGGAAATGTTAAGCCTGAAGTATTAGAACAAATCAGGCGCGAATCTGGATGGTATGACCCATGGTATGAACAATACTGGAGATGGATCACAAAAGCCTTAAGAGGTGACTTTGGAAAGTCATTCCAATATAAACAACCTGTAACAAGAGTAATTGGAGCAAGAGCTGCTAACACATTCTTATTAGCACTATTTGCAACTGTTCTAAGTTATCTAATTGCACTTCCTCTAGGAATCAAAGCTGGTAGAAACCCTGGTTCAAGATTTGATAAGGGAGTTATACTTTATAACTTCATTTCATATGCTATGCCATCATTTGTACTATACCTATTTACACTTTTACTATTTGGTTATGTACTAAAATGGTTACCAACTATGGGTTCTGTAGATCCTCATATTGCCAAAGGCACATTTGCTTATTTCTTAAACAGATTAAAGCACCTTATCATGCCTGCGGGATGTATAGCTATACTTTCAACAACAGGTACAATCCAATACCTAAGAAACGAAATCATAGATGCTAAGACACAAGATTATGTTAAGACAGCTAGATCAAAAGGTGTACCTATGAAAAAAGTATATTCACATCATATATTTAGGAACTCTCTTCTACCAATAGCAGCATTCTTTGGATTCCAAATCACTGGTCTTCTAGGAGGATCAATGATTGCGGAAAGAATATTCAACTATCCTGGTATGGGTAACTTATTTATAGATGCCATACTACTTCGTGACTATTCTGTTGTAAATGCACTAGTAATGCTCTATGGATTTTTGAACTTACTTGGTTCTCTACTTTCTGATATTATCATGAGTATCGTTGACCCAAGAATAAGAATAGAATAGGAGGCTACCATCATGGATAAAAACAAAAAAGAGATAGCTCCTAATGAAGCAAAAGTGGAAAATATAAAAGATATAGATATGAAGAAACTTGAAGAAGAAAAGATGGAAAACCCAATGGGTTTTAAAGTAATTCTTAGAGAATTCGAAAAAGACAAGGTAGCAACAGTTGCATTTTGGTTAATTGTAGCATTCCTAGCATTTATTGTAATCACATCATTCTTCATATCAGAAGATTTAATTGTAAAAGTAGATATTTTTGAAAAATACGCCAGACCATCAAAAGAAAGTTTTTGGACTTGGTTTGGTAAAGATTCCGGTGGACGTAGTGTAATGGCACTAACAATTGTAGGTGCTCGTAACTCAGTTCTTATCGGTTTCGGTGTAACAGTAATAACAACATTCGTAGGACTTTTCGTAGGTCTTATGGTTGGATACTACGGAGGTAAATTCGACTCTGTAGTAATGAGAATTGTAGACTTTATTTCACTTCTACCAGTTCTTATGATTATTATTGTAATTGTAACAATGATTACAAACTTCACAGCAATGAGTTTAATTTTAATCATGTCAGCTTTCTACTGGATAGGTACAGCAAGACTTGTAAGATCTAAAGCCCTATCAGAAAGTAGACGTGACTATGTAAATGCATCTAAGACTATGGGAACATCAGACCTTAAGATCATGTACGGTGGAATACTTCCAAATATTTCATCAATCCTTATAGTTGACTCAACTCTAGCTCTTGCAGGAAATATCGGTATTGAAACCTCACTTTCATTCTTAGGTTTCGGACTACCAGCTAACGTACCTTCACTTGGTACACTTATAGCTCTTGCAAGTAAGCCAGAAATCATACAAGACAAACCTTATGTATGGGTACCTGCATCATTAACAATATTGTTCTTGATGTTATGTATAAATTATGTCGGACAAGCACTGCGCCGTGCATCTGACGCAAGACAAAGATTAGGATGACAGGAGGTAAGTAATGAAAAATATCCTAAAAAAAGTCTCACTACTTTTAGCATTTGCTATTATCCTTACTGCTTGCGGTAATGGTGGAGCAAATAAAGCTAATGGCAATAAAGCCAACGGCAACAAAACTAATACAGGAGACACTCAAACAGAAGTAGCTAGCCCAAGTATGGAAGCTGTTATCGACAATGACGGAGACGTAATCGATGCTGCAGAAGATACACTAAGAGTAGCTATTATTTCTGACTCAACATTCAAAGGTATACTTAATGGTGTACTTGCTCAAGACGATCTTGACTTTTCAATCTTAGGTTATACTATGAACGGTGCTTCAGCTGGTGGACCTAACTATGAAATGAATCAAAATCCAAAGGATGAAGTTCCAGTAAGATGGACATTTGATGCAAAAGCTAAAACTGCAACTGCAGAAATCAATCCTAAATTCAAATGGAACAATGGTGAAACAGTAACTACTGATGACATCATCAAAATGTACGAAATTGTATGTAACCAAGACTACATCCTAGATGCTAAATCAGTAAGATTTGACGAAGACACTCAAAACGTAGTTGGAGCAATCGAATACAACAAAGGCGAAGCAGACCATATTTCAGGTCTTGAAAAGACTTCAATTTGAATTCGTAAACGCAAAACAATATGAAGGTATCGCAATGAAAGACGTTGCTGGTTCTGACCCACTTAGAAAGAACCCACTTTCTTATGGACCTTACTATGTAACTAACATAGTTCCAGGTGAATCTGTTACTTTCAAAGCTAACGAACACTACATCTGGGGAGCTCCAAAAATCAAAAACCTAGAAATGAGAATTCTTCCATCAGCTCAAGCTGTAGCTTCTATGAAAGCTGGAGAATTTGATATCTACCTAGGACCTGGAAATGATATTTACGGAGACGTAAAAGACTTATCAAACGTTAAGACAGTTGGTATCCCAAGACTTTCTTGGAACTACCTAGGATTTAAACTTGGTACTTGGGACGCAGATAAAGGTGAAATTGTATATAATCCAGAATCTAAGATGGCTGACCCAGCACTTAGAAAAGCAATGGGACACGCTATTGACAATAACTCAATTGGAGAAAAATTCTTCAACGGATTATCATTCTTTGCTAACTCTCCAATCCCACCAGCATTTGGTCAAATCTATGACCCAACTGTAAAGGGATGCTACTATGACATGGATCTTGCTAAGAAACTTCTTGATGACGCAGGATACAAAGATACTGACGGAGACGGATTCAGAGAAACTCCAGACGGAAAACCTCTTGTAATCAACTTCGCACACATGGCAGGTGGAGAAACAGCAGAACCACTATCACAATACTACATGCAACAATGGAAAGATATTGGTCTTAACGTAAAACTTTACGGCGACAGACTAATGGACTTCAACGTATTCTATGATAAGCTAGACGAAGATGATCCTGAAATTGATGCATTCATGGCTGGATGGAACACTGGATCTAACCCAGACCCATCAGGATTCTATGGCGCTAAAGCTGCATTCAACCTTCCAAGATACACTTCTCCAGCAATGCAAGAAGTTCTTGATAAGATATCATCTAACAAAGCTTTAGATGAAGAATTCAGAACAAACGCATACAAAGAATTCCAAGCACTAGCTATGGAAGAAGTTCCTTATATCCCAACAAGATTCTCAACTGACTGGATTGTAATCAACAACAGAATTAAACACTTTGACTACAGACCATACGTTGAAGGAGAACACTTCGGATTATATAGCGTAGAAGTAACTCAAAAAGACAGAGCAGTAGCTCAATAATAAATATGGCGCTTTAAAAACCTCTCATATGAGAGGTTTTTTTTATGCCTATTTTATTGTGTCTACATGGTAATTTTAAATAAGGAAAGAGACCAGAGTATAAAGAGTCTTTCAATATTTGACATAGAGCTTTTTACATAAAGAAAGAGACTCGAGTTAACGAGCCTCCCCAATATTTTACATATAGTCGTAAAAATAAAACAAAATTTAGTTCTAATCTCTAGTTATTCTTTCTATTCTTTTAACGATAAGCTTTATAAGATTTTCTATATGTTTTTATCTTCAAGTATTATTTGAATTGTTTTTTTAATTAAATCCTGCACGGTACTTACAATCCTATTAAATGTGTGATAGACTATGCGTATGTGATAAATTCATTAAAATGCCTCATTGATTTTTTATTGCAGTTGGCAGACCGCAAATTTATTATTTCACTGAGGTGTTTTTTTGGTTATCATCGCTAAAGCTATACTGAACCCCCAGTCCAACTTGAGGGGATCTTATAGTAAAAAAACGAGGTTGCCCTCGCTTTTTACATTTATTCTGTGAATTTTTATTATTATTTGTATATTTATACTTTATTCTTCATTTACCATTATTATTTTTTTGTCTTTATATTTTATTATTCTCTGCAGAAAATTTATTTATCTTCTTTTCTTAAATACTTATCCCCTAGAAAGCCTTTTTCTCTTACTACAAGTCCTGATGCTTCTAGTCTTTCCAAAATCTCTTTTAAATCCTCTACAGACACATCAAATCCCTTGGATGCTGATATATTCTTAGCAGTCATCATTAGATTAGTTTCCTCTATTGGAAGATAGTCCTCCACGATTTTAAATTCATCTTCACGAATTTTGTTTCTCATACTCTTTAGTTCGTCGAATGGATTCTCTTTGTGTGGGCTTGTTGTGTCAGCCTTTCTTATCCTTACATATTGGGTTCTTCCAAGTTCTGCCGATGATACGAATACATCTCCTGTGGTCAAATATGGAAGCCTCTTAGATTCTTCTGGACTGATATCTGTTTCTGAACGAATGGTGTCGATGTCCTGTGCCCTTACCGTTCTAAATATAAATTTGGTGTTTAGTTGGGCTGTTATAGTTTCGTCAAGCAAAGTAGGTCTTTGGGTTGCAAGTACGAGAAAGACTCCATACTTTCTTCCCTCTTGGGAGATTTCTCTAAGAATGGACTTTGTCGGTGATGTCACTGCCTTCGGTGCGAAGTTATGAGCTTCGTCTGTAACTATTAAAAATGGAACGAAGTAGTCGGCGTCTCCACCAATGGATAGTGAATCTTTGTAATCACGTCTTAGTCTATACGTCTTATTCAAAAGATAGGTACTAAAGGTGTTTATTAGTTTTGTTGAGCCTTGCACTACACAAAGCTTGCCGTCCATAAGAGCGTTTAGTAGTTCATCTATGTTTCTATTGAATATTCCTTGGTTTATAAGTTGTTTTAATCTCCAATTTATTCCCCTTAGAGACATTATATTTACTTTTCTCTCGTACTTATCCAAGAGATCTTCCAAGTACACATAATGGGTTAGCTCTTCCCCACTTGCGTTTTGGATTTCCTTTTGAATATTATCTCTCCCTAAGTCAATGGCTTCGATAAGACTGTCGATTAGAGCCTCTAGTCCCTCTACAGAGCCGCCTTTTTTATGAATTATATCAACGGTAGCTTCCATAGATTCTGTCAGTTCTGAAACGGATCTGAGCATCACCTTTAGATCCATCCCGTTAATTTCACTGAACTGAACTCCAATATCTCTTCCCACCATGAACTTTTTAAAGTTGTCCTTGAAATCATAGTGTGAACTATCTCCAAACTCCATTTCGTAGTGAGGGTCTAGTACTATTGTCGGGATTTTTTTCTTCATAAGTTCTTCCAAAAGCACCCTTAGTCCAAAACTTTTACCTGATCCTGATCCACCAAATATTCCTATATGAGGATATTCGTGCATGGAATTTATATTTAGTATAAATGGCACGTCCTTTTGTTGTTCGATCTTTTCTTCTTCAAATATCTCCAAAACACCCTTTAAATCATCGTCCATCTCGTCATACAAAACTTCTGTGTTTTTTATAATTCCTATAGTTAGTCCCTTTTCTCTCGAGGTCTTCGCTATTATTGGCTTTAATTCTTCAAAGGATGGAATGTTTACATCTGACCCTGTTAACACTGGATACTTAGCTTCCTTTAAAAGTCTTACCTTTGCAATGTAGATTGTATCTTCTGAGAGGTCATATCCCAAACTCTTAAGACTTATCAGTACTGAACTGTCCACGAAATCTCCGCCTATATCCAGCGGTATAAATCTATTGTAGGTTTGTGCCTCTACCACTTCACCGAGAAGCCTGCCCTGTGCCTCGTCATCAATGGCAAGGAACTCATTCATCCTGAAGTTTCTCTCCTTGCTGCCTACATAAAATGTGTTATTGGTGGTTATTCCAACTACTTTTATCATTTCATACTCCTTTTATCTCTTTCGCTTACGAAGAATCTTTCATAGTATCCTCTGTCCAAATTGTCTTTTAAAAGAGATTCCATCATTATATTGGTTATCTTAACTTCGCTATCGACTATATCTAAAAAATATGGCACTCCTCTGGAATTTTCCGGTGTCAGCGTGTAAACCAAGGACGCTATTTCGAATAATTCTGTCTTATTTCTATTGTAGACATCTATTCCTATTACTCCTGGAAATGTTGAGCTTCGTAAAAATGCAGTGCTTAAGTCGTAGCTGAACTTTTTATTTACGCTGTTGTCGATAAAAAGTGCCTCGCCCTTTTTTAATATTCCAAACATAAGCTCCCTGTCGTAGTAAAACTCATCCCAATCAAAGGATTTTCTGATGTAGTCGGTCTTCACGTCCTTTACCACTCCGAATAAGACTATTCCCTTCTCATCTACTATTTCCAAAAGCTCTTCAAACTTATCCCTTGCGTCTAAGTTGTAGCGAATGAGACCTCCGTCCATCATTATATACTTTGGATTTAGTTTTTCTATTGACTCTATTGCGCATCTAAGTTCAATCTCTGCAAGTCTTTTCTTCATATTAATTTCTTCTTCCAATGTGTTTTGAAGAAGTGGTGTAAATATTTCGTTTATGACCACGGATTCCTTGTCAAATCTAAGTCCCAAAGCCCGATATAGTTCTATAAAATGAGGGAAGTTTCCTCCAGATTTATTGTAAGATCCATCTATCCCTACTAGATTTTTAAATTTTACAATTTTCTTTTCATCAAGTTTCGGAAGTTCTACTATTTCCCCAGTGAATTCTTTTAATTTTTCTCTAAACTCTTCCCTTTCTAAGGAAAATACTTTTCTATATCTCTCTTCTAAGATTGATCCTACGTTTATAATCTCTCTTCGAAGTGATTCTAATTCCACGCCTTTATTCATCTTCTAAACTCACCTTGTAAACATCATTCTTCTTAAGACCAAACTCCTTTGCCACTTCTTTTATCGCCTGGCTCATTTTCATACCATTTGCGACTCGTCTTTCAAGTTCCGCTCTTATATCTATTTCTAACTCTTCCTCTTCATATCCGTCCACGACGATTACAAACTCGCCTTTTAATGTGAGATCCTTCGCCAAGATTTCTTCGATACTGCCTCTAATATGCTCTTCAAACATCTTGGTTAACTCTCTTGAAATAGAAATCTCCCTATTGCCAAAGACTTCTTTTAAATCCTCTAGTGTTTCCAAAATTCTGTGTGGAGCTTCATAAAAAATGATTGGAAATTTTAATTCTTTTAAATCTTCCAATTCTTTTAATCTCTTGGACCTTTTGGAATCTAAAAATCCATAGAAAAAGAAATGTTCAGTTGAAAATCCTGAATACAGAAGCGCAAGTATTGACGCTGTGCTTCCTGGCAGCACCTCAAATTCGATATCCCTATCTATAAGTTCTCTTATAAGTATAAATCCTGGGTCAGAGATGCCTGGCATCCCTGCATCGGAGATGATGGCTATATCGTTCTTCTCTGAAAGTTCTATGAGCTCATCGACTTTCTGTCTTTCGTTGAATTTGTGGTAGGCGATGAGTCTTTTTTTGATGTCGAAATTATTTAGAAGTTTTATGGAATTTCTCGTGTCCTCGCAGCAGATTATATCCACAGACTTTAGAACATTTGACGTCCTTATAGTTATATCTTCTAAATTTCCGATAGGTGTCGGGCAAAAGTAAATCATTTCATAACCTCGTTTCTGTAAACGGCATTAAACTCTTCTGTCATCTCTGTACCTTCGTACATGTAAAAATCTGGGAGAATCTCCAAATTATAATTTCCTCCAAGCCTTATGTCCAGAAGCATTATATTTGACTTGGAATGCATATTTTTTTTAATAAATCTAATTCTCTTAATAAATAGGTTTAATTCCTTGAAATAGACGGAGATCTCTTGAAGCCTCATGGAAGGAAATACCATGTAGAGTCTGCCTCCGTACTTTAAATTTTGTGAAATAGCTTTTAAAAATGTAAATATGTCCTCTGTGTGACGCTCTCTGCCATCCACCAAGCCCATGGTAGGCTTGTCATCAAAATATGGAGGGTTCGTGATTATGCAGTCGAAGTAACCGTAGTAATCTCTTAAGTCTTCGACCTTTGAATTTATAACCTCTATATTTTTTAAATCATTAAGCTCAATGGTTTTATTTAAATTGTCTGTATATACTTTATCTATGTCCACAGCTACGACTTCACTTGCCCTATTTAGAACTCTAAGCCCAAGTATTCCGTTGCCGCAACCTACGTCCATTACCTTTCCCTTTATATTTGCAAAAGAGCTTAAAATTAGAGAGTCTGTTGTGTATTTAAATCTATTTTCAGTTTGATATATTTCTATATTTGTACCAGGTACGTAATCTTTATTATCCATAATTATATTTTATCATAGAAAAATTTATTTTATTCGAAGCTTTGCTAGTTAAATTTTAGATAATCTCATTATCATTTAGAGTTTGATTATGATCACACTAATGTGACCTTTCCTCTACAAATGGCTATATTCCAATATCCTAGCGATTTACTGGGTTTATATTTTTTGAAAAAATCCATTGTAAAAATCTTTTTATAGTGTTATACTTAAGACAGTAAAAGGTATAAAATTTTATGGAGGTGCTATAATGGCTCATATTATTACAGACGCATGCATCGCTTGTGGCGCATGTCAACCAGAATGCCCTGTTAACTGTATTTCAGAAGGCGCAATCTACGAAATTGATCAAGATCAATGTATCGATTGTGGCGCTTGTTCAGCAGTTTGCCCTACAGGAGCAGCTCAACCAGAAGCTTAATATTTACTTAAAAATGGGACTTAGGTCCTATTTTTTTATGCAAAAAAATTATCTCTACCGAATATGGTAGAGATTTTTTTAAATTTATTAATTACTTTTACTTCCTATCTTAAAAATATGAAATACTGCTCCAAGTATTATTACAGGAATTATCCAAACAAAGCTTGTGAAGCCATCTGGTAATACATTTGCAATTGGAGCTAGTAGATCTACTGGATATCCTATAAGTTCAGTTATTACTTTTACTGAAGGAATAAATGATCCTAGTACAGATCCTAGCATTATAGGTCTTTTTATAAATTCGCCACCAAGTACATTAAGTACAATCAGTGTGATGGCTACTGGATATAGTGAAACTAGTACAGGCACTGAGAATACCACTATCTTATCCACTCCACTTATTGCAAAGAAAGTGGAAATTGCAGATGAAATAACGACTATTGTCACATATAGATTTTTGTTCTTAAATAGTCCGCTGAAGAAATCTCCCACCGTTGCTGTAAGGCCTATGGCTGTAGTTAGACAAGCTAGCGCCATTGCAAGTGATAGTATTATTCCTCCAAATGTGCCAAGGATTGTGTCAGTCGAATAGATCAAAAGTTCTACACGACCCATATCGTCAAAGCCTAAGCCTGATAGGGTGCTGCCCATGTATTCAAGTCCAAAGTAGATTATTGCAAGTCCTATTCCAGAAATAACCGCTGAATATTTTGTAAAACTAAGTATTTCCTTTTCTTCTTTTATTCCTAAGTACCTGAATCCATCTATTACTACCTTTGTAAACACCAATGCTGCAAGAGCATCCATGGTTTGGTATCCTTCTTCAAAACTCTTTCCAAAGATTCCCACCACATTTTTATCAACTGGAATGCCCATAGGTGATGTCACTGCTCTAAATATTATTATTGCTAGTAATATCAAAAGAAATGGCGTCAAGATTTTACCTATGTTGGAAACTACCTTTTGCGGTTTAATCGTAAATAACAATACCAGTGCAAAAAATATTATAGATGCAATAACAGGACTTAATCCTTTAAAAATTGTTCCTTGTATTACTTCATAGGTTGTTGCTGCGTTTCTTGGGATTGCAAGTCCTGGTCCAATAGCTAGAAGCACCATCGTTCCAAAGAATTTAGAGAACCCTTGACCTAAGTTCTCTCCCAAATTTTCAATACTGCCTCCGGCTTTTATCGTTGCTATGACTCCAAGCATAACAAGACCTACTGCTGTAGTTGAAAATCCCAGTGCAGATACTAGGTACCCTGTACCCATATCCCTTCCAAGTACTGGAGGAAATAGTAAATTTCCTGCTCCGAAGAACATTGAAAATAGTGCAAATCCTCCTATCCAAATCTTTTTCCTATCCTTCATTTATTTTCCCTTCTCTCTATAAAAAATTTTAAAGATAAAACCTAAAATTAAAACTGGAATTATCCAAGAGAATACTTCTATTGATTCAGGTAAAATATTCTCTATTGGTGAAAGTAAATCTATATCTTTATTAAACATGTTTATTATGGAATTTACAGCTGGAATTAGAGATCCACTTATGGAACCAATGACTATTCCTCTCTGTCCAAGATGTTCGATAAATGTGTTTAAAAATATTATAACTATGGCTGTCGGATAGAGAGCCACAAGTATAGGTGCAGAGATTGAAACTATGCTGTCCACTCCCCTTACAGAGGTTATAGCTGCAAATATTGAAGATACAACAATGATTACATAGTAGGATACTTTTCCCTTAAATAGATCGCTGAAGTATTCTCCTACGTATGCGGTAAGTCCAATTGCTGTGGTTAAACAAGCAAGTGCCATTGAAAGTGAAAGTGCAATATTTCCAAATCTTCCTAGAAGTCTTTCCGTTAAATGGATAAGCATCTCTGTTCTTCCAAGATCTGAAATACCTTCTCCACTTGCAGATGCTCCTATAAATATAAGTCCAATATATATAATTGATAGACCTATTCCTGCTATTATTGCGGCTTTTATGGTCATGCCTAGGATTTCTTTCTTGTCGCTATATCCTTTAGTTAGGAAGTCCTCATAGATAATTCTTGCGAAGATAAGTGCCGCAAGAGCGTCCATGGTTTGGTATCCCTCTTCGAAACCTTTCCCAAATGCTCCTACGATTCCCTTTTCTACAGGAGTTCCAACAGGATGTATAAATCCCTTTACGATTATGATTCCAAGCACTATTAAAAGCGCAGGAGTCAAAAATTTACCCAAGTTGCTAACTACTTTTGAAGGTTTGTATACGAACAAAAGCACAAGAATAAAAAATATTGTGCTTGCAAGAATCGGTGATAGGTTCGGCATAAGTCCTTTGGATATAACTTCGTAAGTCGTTGCCGCCGTTCTAGGTATTGCTAGTCCAGGTCCAATTGCAAGGACTATAATGGTTGAAAAAATTCTTCCAAAAGTTGGGCTTACGATGCTTGTAGCTTCAAGAATGCTGCCTCCAGCCTTCATAGATGCGATGGCACCCATCATCACAAGTCCTACCCCTGCGGTAATAAAACCGATCATCGCCGGGGAAAACGCCTTTCCCATTGCCTCCCCTAGGGCAGGTGCAAAAAGTAGGTTTCCCGCGCCGAAAAACATTGAAAATAATGCAAACCCACTTATAATTATATTTTTATTTCTACTATTATTCATATTAACTCCTCAGTCTCTTCGATGTGTTTTACATATTTTACCATATAGAAGTATAGAATTGAACTGAATTATAAAAATTTGTGTAAATTTTATGAACTTCTAATTATTGATTTAAAAATATCGCCGATAAATCCATCTATTATATGGATAAATCGCCAAAAATACTAAATTATTTTGACTTATTTACCACATCTGATAAAATATAAAAAGAGGTGAAAAATGAGTATTATAACGAAATTATCAAACGAACTTAAAATAGATGAAAGTAGACTTATGCCTACCATTGAACTACTCGATTCTGGCGACTCAGTACCATTTATATCCAGATATAGAAAAGAAGTTACCGGAGGTTTAACCGACGAAGAACTTAGAAACCTTCTAAAAAGACTTACATATCTTAGAAATTTAGAAGCTAGAAAAGAAGAGATCAAAGCCCTAATCGATGGCCAAGGCAAACTAACAGAAGAGCTAGTAGCAGAAATAGATGCAGCAGACGTGCTTTCCACCCTAGAAGACATATATAGACCTTATAAACCAAAGAGAAACACCAGAGGCAGCATCGCAAGAGAAAGAGGCTACGAAGTCTTTGCAAACATGATTGCTGAAGAAGAAAGCCTAGAAAATATCCTAGAAGCAATAAAGAACTTCAAAACCGAGCATCTAGAAGACGAACTGGAAGTAGAAGAAATCCTCCAAGGTGCCAAGGACATCGAAGCAGAAAATATCTCCGACTCAAGCAAAATAAGAGAAATGATCAAAAAGATCGTCTGGAGATTCTCAAGCCTAAAGACCACGAAGAAAGAAGAAAATCACGTATATGAAATGTACTACGACTTCGAGGAAAAGATAAAGGATTTAAAATTCCACAACACACTAGCAATCAATCGTGGCGAAAAAGAAGACGTGCTAAAAGTTGAAATAGTAAGCCCAATGGACATTATCATTTCAAATATAAAATCAACATATATAAAATCACACACACTTGAAGAGCTAAAGACAGAAATCATCGAAGACTCACTAAAGAGACTTATCATGCCATCCATAGAAAGAGAAATAAGAAGCGACCTCACCCAAGTAGCAGAAGCAGCCTCAATCGAACTCTTCGGCGAAAACCTACACAACCTACTCATGATAAGACCACTTAAAGATAAAAATGTGTTAGCACTGGATCCAGGAATCAGAACCGGAACCAAGGCATCAGCAATAGATAAACTAGGAAACTTCAAAGAACACGACGTTCTCTTCATAGCAGGAGGAAAAGGCGAAAAATCACAAGTAGAAAAGAAACTTATGGGTCTAATAGAAAGAAACGACATAGACGTAATCGCCATAGGAAATGGCACAGCCTCAAGAGAAGTAGAATCATTCGTAGCAGAATTTATAAAAGAAAACAAACTAGACGTATCCTGGACAATAGTAAACGAAGCAGGAGCATCCATCTATTCCGCATCAGAAGAAGGCACCAAGGAATTCCCAGACTTGGATGTAACAGTAAGAGGAGCGATCTCCATCGGACGTAGGCTCCAAGACCCACTGGCAGAACTAGTTAAGATCGAGCCAAAACACATAGGAGTAGGACAATATCAACACGACCTAAACGAAAAGAACCTGGATATGAAACTACACGATGTGGTGGAAGCCTGCGTAAACACAGTAGGAGTAAACTTAAACACAGCATCAGCACCACTTTTAAAATATGTCAGCGGAATCAATAACACAGTGGCAAATAACATCGTAAAGTACAGAAACGAAGTAGGAAGATTTAACAGTAGAGCCGATCTTAAAAATATAAAAGGACTAGGACCAAAGGCATTTGAACAATCAGCAGGATTTCTTAGAATCCTAGACGGAGAGGAAATGCTAGACTCCACAGCAGTCCATCCAGAATCCTATGAAATCGCCAAAAAACTAAAAGGTGACGAAGAAGCCACAGAAAAACTAGCAGAAGAACTAGGAGTAGGACTATTCACACTTCGTGACATCCTAGAAGAACTCAAAAAACCAGGCAGAGACCCAAGAGAAGACTTGGATGAAGTATTTTTAAAATCAGACATACTAACAATAGATGACTTAAAAATCGGAGACGTCCTAAAAGGCACAGTGAGAAACGTAGTGGACTTCGGTTGCTTCGTGGACATAGGACTTCACTCAGAAGGACTGATCCACATCTCCAACCTCTCAAAAGGATTCGTAAAGCATCCAAAAGACATCGTAAGCGTAGGAGATATAGTAAACGTAGAAGTAATCTCAATCGATTTAAAAAGAGAAAGAGTCGGACTAAAAAAACTTAAATAAAAATTATGAGCAAGGATAGAACCTTGCTTTTTTTTGTCCCATGCATTATAATATAATTCTGTAAGCATGCAGGGATGACCGAGTGGCTGAAGGTGCACGCCTGGAAAGCGTGTATACAGTAATTGTATCGAGGGTTCAAATCCCTCTCCCTGCGCCATGCCATGCTAGATGGGAAATTAGCGATGTCCTGTAACCTGCGATTCGCTACAGCAGGATTGAATTCCTCTTGGAGGACCGTCTAATCTGTAGACTGCCCCATGAAAGCGGTGTTGAAACTTGGGTCTTACGCAACAGGAGCTTATGAACCGTGTCAGGTCTTGACGGAAGCAGCACTAAGTAAGATGTTCTGTGTGCCGTGAGGGTGCCTGGGTGGAGCTGGCTCCATGGGTACCGTATGGGTTAGCTTTTCAATAAGAGGTGCATGGCTACATATTATAAACCGTACAATGAGTACGGTTTTTTTATTTTTTGGTGGGTGGTTGTCACCCTGAAAGGCAGTCGAGTTCTGCAAATCAGCCTTCATTCCATTCGGCTTCTTTGGAACTCTTTGCACGAGACTTGCTGCGAAATCAAAGATTTCGGCTAGGGCTTCGAGGCTCTGCACAGAATGTATAGATTGAAAAGATAAAATTGAGTGAAATTTAGTTTGAATGATTAACTTAAATTTAAATGCTATCCGGATAGCATGAGTTTATTTTAAATGCTTCACGTGAAGCGTGATAATTGTTATTGATTTTGTTTTGTATAAGTTCAGTTGGGATCATTTCATTTGCATAAATTGCTCTTCGGAGGTTAGACCCATTCGACTTCAGAGCCTTTGGCTCTTCCGCTCAGGGTGACTGCAGTTGGAAAGGTCATACGCATAACTCGACTGCCGCTCAGGGTGACCGTAGTTGGGAGGTCACTTCTGAAAAATGGAAGCTGGTTATCCGCTACAGACAAACAGAAAAACAAAAAAGAAAAAGAACCTTAATTTCAAATTCTATCAAGGTTCTTATCTTTTCAAAACATTTTCTATTTTATATAGTTTACTAATCGTCCTATTTTTTCGATTTCTATTTCTACCTTATCGCCACTCTTTAAATACTTTGGTGGGTTAAATCCTGCTCCTACTCCTGATGGGGTGCCTGTTAGGACTATGTCTCCTGGAAATAGTGTCATGCCCATGGTGAGTTCCACTAGGATCTTCTCGATGTCGAAGATAAATCTACTGGTGTTTGAGTCCTGTCTTAGTTCTCCGTTTACCCATGTCTTTATGTTTAAATTTTCTACTTCCCTTTTGGACAGTTCTTTCACTACTGGGCCCATGGATAGAAATCTATCGAGGCTCTTGCCCTTGGTCCATTGTCCATACTTCGTTTGGAGATCTCTTGCTGTGAAGTCATTTGCCACTGTAAATCCCAATATATTTTCCCACACTTCATATGATTTTAGATCTTTGCACTTATTTTTTATTATTATTGCAAGTTCTCCTTCGTAGTCTGCACATTCTGTCGGTGCTTCTTCTACGTCAAGCGTATCTTTCGTGCCGATGATTCTATCTATATTCTTGGTAAAAAATATCGGTGAGTTTGGGATTTCGTCTCCCAAATCTTTTATTTCTACTGCGTGGTCTAGGTAGTTTTTTCCGACACAGAATATTCCCCTCTTTGGGATTTCTATTGGTGGAAGTATTTTTACTTCTTCTATATTTTTTCTCTCTATTCTGTAGATGGTTTCTATCTTATTTAGTTTACTTCTCTGTAGATCATCCAGTTCTATAAATTTAAGCAGACTGTCAAGTCCATAGAGTCCTCCTAAATCATAGATATATTCCCCATCTAGTATTCCGAAGCTTTTTTTACCTTCGTATTCATATGATATATAATCACTCATATTTCTTTAGTATCTCCATAAATTCTTCTCCAGTTATGGTTTCTTTGGTCAATAGGTAGTTTGCTATTTCGTGAAGTGCGTTTATGTTTTCTTTTAGTATGTCTATCGCCTTTATGTGGGCTGCTTCTATGAGTTTCTTAACTGCTAGGTCGATGTCGTAGGCTGTCTTGTCACTTACTGTCATATTTGCATCTCCGCCTAGGTATCTGTTGTTTACTTCTGCCATGGCTACAAATCCAAATTCTTCGCTCATTCCAAATCTTGTGATCATGGATTTTGCGATCTTGGTTGCTTGTTCGATGTCGTTGCTTGCGCCTGTGGTTGATAGTCCAAAGATGAGTTCTTCTGCTGATCTTCCTCCTGTCAAGGTGACGATCTTGTTGAAGAGTTCATCCTTTGACATCAAGAATTTTTCTTCTTCGTCTACTTGCATGGTGTATCCCAATGCTCCTGATGTACGTGGAACTATGGTTATCTTATGCACCGGCGCTGAGTCGCTCTGTCTTGCTGCTACTAATGCGTGGCCAACTTCGTGGTATGCGATGATTTCTTTTTCCCTTGGAGAGATGACTGCGTTCTTTCTTTCATATCCTGCTAGCACCACTTCCACTGACTCTTCTATATCTTTTTGAGTCATTGCAGTTCTTCCCTGTCTTACTGCTCTTAGTGCTGCTTCGTTAATCATGTTTGCAAGATCTGCTCCTGATGCTCCTGCTGTTGCAAGTGCTATCTGTTTGTAATCAATGTTTGCTTCTCTTCTTACCTTCTTAGCATGAAGTCTTAAGATTTTTTCTCTTCCTACTAAGTCCGGTAGTTCTACTGGGATTCTTCTGTCGAATCTGCCTGGTCTTAGAAGTGCTGGGTCCAGTGAATCTGGTCTATTTGTTGCTGCTAGGATTACTACTCCAAGCTTGGAATCGAATCCGTCCATTTCTGATAGAAGTTGGTTCAGAGTTTGTTCTCTTTCGTCATTGCCTGAGAATCCTGCTCCGTCTCTCTTCTTACCGATGGTGTCGATTTCGTCGATAAACACGATACATGGTGCTTTTTCTTGTGCTTGTTTAAATAGATCTCTTACCTTCGCCGCTCCAAGTCCTACGAACATTTCTACGAATTCTGAACCTGATATTGAAAAGAATGGCACGTTTGCCTCTCCTGCAACTGCTTGTGCAAGTAGGGTCTTACCTGTTCCTGGAGGACCTACTAGAAGTGCTCCTTTTGGAAGTTTCGCTCCTATGTCTGCATACTTCTTTGGTGAGTGCAAAAAGTCTACCAATTCTTTAAGTGCTTCTTTAGCTTCATCTTGTCCTTCCACGTTGTCGAAGGTGATTCCGTCAGTACTTTTTACGTAGATCTTTGCATTGCTCTTTCCAAAGCTCATCGGACCTACTCCGCCGTCTCCAAACTTCTTAAACAGTGTCCTTGAAAGCAGTTGTCCCATTACTACAAATAGCACCACCATGGAAACCATGTAGATGATATTTCCAAGGATAGGATTTAGTTGTGCTGGGAATACCCTGTCAGTCTTAGCTCCTGATTCTATTAGTCTGTTGGCTAAGAATGGGTCTTCCATTCTGATGGTCTTGTTTATTACGTTTTTGTCGTCTGTCTTCAAGGTGAAGTTGATCTCTCTGTCCTTGACCTCTACTTCTTTTACCTTTTGATCTTTTAAGTATCTCGCAAATGTTACATAGTCTACGTTATTTATCTTTTCCTCTTGAGCTCCTGTGTAGTACGGTCTTATGAATAGAGGAACTGCTAGTATAGCTATGACTGCAATTATATAGTAGGCAAGTTTAAACTTGTTTACTTTGTTGTCTTTTTTGATAATATCACCTCATTTATTGTTAAATATATTTTACCTTATTTTACCTTTATAATCTATGAAAATTATTTAAAATATATTTCACGATACATAATCTATACCCAAATTTATACCAATTGAATAGAGTTGATCTTAATGATATAATGTCTATTAAATTATTTATTTAATTAACTAAAAGAAGAGGTGAAACAGGAAGGGATATCCCAACCTTGTAAGATGACAGATAACAACAAGAAAAGAGATTCATTTAAAAGCCAGTGGGGATTCATTCTGGCGTGCATCGGTTCTGCTGTAGGAATGGGAAATATTTGGATGTTCCCGATAAGAGTCCACAAGTTCGGCGGATTTACATTTTTGATTCCATATATATTTTTTGTAATTGTAATCGGATATTCAGGAATCGTTGAAGAGATGGCTCTGGGCAGAGGTTTAAAAGCTGGACCTAGAGGTGCTTTTTTAAAAGCGACTGAAAGCCGGGGATCCCAAGCCGGTAAGTACATCGGTCTTATTCCAGTTATAGGATCATTGGCAATTGCAATTGGTTACACTGTAGTTGTCGGCTGGATAATCAGATTCTTAGTCGGCTCTATGACTGGATCCATGATAGCTGCAGAAGACTCAGGCGCATACTTCGGTGCTATTGCAGGTCCATACGGATCAGTAGTTTGGCACGCAGTCGCCATAATTTTGTGCATGATTATAATGTCCTATGGAATTGGAGCTGGTATTGAAAAAGTAAACAAATTTATGATGCCTGCATTCTTTCTATTCTTTATAATCCTTGCAATAAAGGTCGCATTACTACCAGGCTCGAAAGAAGGATATAACTTTTTATTCTCACCAGATTTTTCTGAACTTAAAGATCCACAAATTTGGATTTACGGACTTGGACAGGCGTTCTTCTCCCTATCCCTTGCTGGATCAGGTACGGTTGTCTACGGTTCTTACTTAAGCGACGAAGATAATATTTTATACTCAGCTAAATGGACAGCAATCTTCGATACAATAGCGGCGATGCTTGCAGCCATGGTTATAATCCCTGCCATCTATGCATTCCAAGTTGAAGCGGCAGGAGGACCCCCACTTATGTTTATCATCATGCCAACTATTTTCAAATCTATGGTAGGAGGCAGAATATTTGCAGTGATCTTCTTCATAGCAGTGCTCTTCGCAGGGGTGACTTCACTTATAAACCTATATGAAACTCCTGTTGAGATGCTTGAAGAAAAATATGGACTTGGTCGTAAAACTGCCACAATCATCATATTGGCACTAGGATTTATAATCGGTTTAGCTATTGAAAATGGAGACATACTAGGCGCATGGATGGACGCTGTCTCAATCTATGTAATACCACTAGGTGCGCTACTTGCAGCCATCATCTTTGCATGGATACTCGATAAGGAATTTGCAACCAAAGAAATATTTAAAGGTTCAGGAAAAGTCGGAGAAAACGAACTTATTTACACCTGGATTAAATATGTCTACGTAGGCATTTCCCTAGCAGTCTACTTAATTGGAATCTTCTGGGGAGCAATCGGCTAATAAATATATAAGAATAGGTTCGCCCTATTCTTTTTTTTGCGAGTAATAATTAATTAAAATTTCTTACTCTTCATTTTCTTTTGGTGAATAGAAGTAACTTTGTGTTATAATATTTTAAAAGGGGTGTGATAATTTGTTTTGCCCAAACTGCGGAAATAAAGTAGATCCAAACGATAATTACTGTAAAATTTGCGGAAAAAATCTAAAAAATGTAAAAGTAAAAATCGTTTCAGAAAATAACAACCAAATAGATACCAATTCGGATTCAAAAGACAAAACAATAGTTTTTAAGCCCATTAAAAATATAGATTCCATCGAGAATACAAGAGAGCTTAAAGAAATAATCAAACAGGTTGATGAAACTGTAAAGAGTAATATCGAAAACTATACAAAGGCTTCTGAAAAGACACTGGCTGAAGAGAAGAGATTAAGAGAAGAAATTGACAAGAAACTGAAAGCTTCTGAAGAAGAGAAAAAGAAATCAGAAAAAGTCGAAAAAGAATCTAAAGAAAAGAAAGATTCTAAGATTAAAAAAGACTCTGAGCCTAAAAAGGTTGATGAGCCTAAGAAAAAATCTAAATCTTTTAAAGAAAAGTTTAGGGATTTTATAAATGAAGAGGACGAGTTCTCAATCTTTGAAAAATCTCCGAACCCACAAGATATAAACATGACTTTGACGGATATGGAGCCGGTAAATATCGAAAACACCATGTCAATTCCAAAGGCAGAGATCGAAGCTAGACTTAAAGAGGCTGAAAAAACAGAAGAAAAAGAAGAAAAAGATCTAAGTAAGGCAAAAGAGCCGGCAAAAATTGAATCAAAACTTGAAACTAAGGTTGAATCTAAGGATGAAAAGAAAAAGTCCAAACCAGAAAATTTAGATAAAAAAGAGATAGAGGATAAAGATAATAAAAAAGATTCAAAAGAATCTACAAAAACCACTACCGATGAAAAATCAAAAGATGTAGATCCTAAACATATCTCATCTAAAGATTTCTACGACGAAGTCAATCGTGCCTTAAAAGAAAATCCTGAAGCCTATTTAGAAGAAGAAAAGAAATCAATATTCTCATTCTTCAAATCAAAAAAATCTGATAAAAAAGATAAAATAGATTCTAAAGAAAAAGAAAGGAAAGAAGAAAAATCCAAAGCACCAAAAAAAGAAAATAAACCAAAAGATGAAGCTGTGTCAAACAAGAGCGAAACTCTTGAAAATATAGACGACAAAGCAAAAGGATTTATATTCAAACTAGAAAAGAGACTTAATTTCAATGACAAGACCCTTAGAAATGGAGTAATAGGTATAGTATACTTACTAAACGTACTTGCAGTTATGCTTGCAGTGTGCAAGTTATCTATAGCAATCTTTGTACTTCCACTATTAAGAATCCTACTAACCCTTGCAGAACACTATTACCCACTTGATATCGCAACTAACAAAGTTTCATTTATCACAGATCAAGATGAAGTGAACCAAAAATCATTCGTCAACTGGGCATTGTGTCAAGTACTTGTATTCATCTTGTATATCATAAATCCAATAGGTGGAATGTTTAATTTTACAATTTTAGAATCCATCACACCTGGAATAGTCTCCACAATTATTCTATTCTTAGTAACCACATTTATAGCAACAAGCCTTTACAAAGATAGAATAGAAGAAGATAAGATTGATTTCATAGGCTGGTACCTTGTGCCATTCATATTATTCGAAATGCTTATGAAGATACTTTTCCTATTGGTAGACTTTTTAACCAAATCATTCTTAATATAGTTTTTAATATTTTAACAAAAAAAAGAGGTCACTACGACCTCTTATTTTTTATTCTTTATAATGCTTATGATCTCATGATCAGAGTCAAAATTTACAACATAGTCAGAAAGATCCTTGGTAGGTTCTATAAATTTCACATCATTTACCTCGTTTATACCTTCCCAATACTTTTTAGACTCCCTCTCTATCTCATCATCGCTCATGCTTTTAAATGGATAAAAGAAATTATCCTTGTCCTCACACTGATCAATATGAAAATGAACCCTTTTTAAATACCAATTCCACGTATTTTCCTTGTCAGTATCCAAGTAGAAAACAATGTCGTAACAACCTTTAAAATAAACATCATCATTGTTGTCGTAGAAGATATTTACACCTTCAACGATATTAATGTCAGCAATCTCGTAAGTTTGAAACTCATCTAAAATATCATAAGTTGTGTGGGAATAGACAGGATGTTTAACATCCACTCCATTTTTTATATTTAAAAGAGCATCCCTAAACTTGTCAGAGTCGTAGCTCTTTGGAAAACCTCTAGGATCCTCAACCTTTTTATCCTCCAAATCCCTATTGCTGTATAGGAAATGGTCTGTGGATAAAATATTAGAATCATATCCATTTTCTTTAAATAGCTCGTTAAGCTCTGCTGCAAAGGTGCTCTTTCCTATGGCAACTCTTCCAGTGACGCCGATAATTATCGGTCTTTTGTCTATGTTTTTAACTATACGTAGAATTTCTTCTTGACTCTTAGTGTTCAAAACAATCTCCTTTTTTTGTTTTTAATTTAATTTAATTGAATTTAATTTTTTTATATGAGTTATTAATATGTAGTTGATTATCCTCTATTCTTAACCTCACCATGGTTATACCCATTCGAAGCCCTAGCCGAAATCTCTGATTTCGCAGCAGGTCTCGTGCAAAGAGTTCCAAAGAAGCCGAGCTTTGCGAAGGCTGATTTGCAGAACTCGACTGCCTACTCACTGCGTTCGCTCAGGGTGACGATCTTCATCGAGAAACTTTAAAAATCCACAGCCAACTTCTAAAAACTCCCTACTTACTTCTCAAACGCAATTTTAACAGCAGGATCGTCTTCAAGATTTTCTACAAATCTCTTCACACTCGGATAATCCTTCCAAGACTTTTCAAAATCGTCGGTCCATCTCACCATGACATATGCATATGCGTCCAACACGGTTTTCTTATTATTGTATAGATAATCCTTCCCTTCAAGCAAATTATCCAAGCTTTTCATCGCACTATCTATTGAGATATATGCTGCTTTTAACACATTTTCTATAGATACATCATCAGTTGCCACCGTGTATCTTTCAGGTACATAGTATGGGCCAAAAGCTGAATGGAACCCATTTAAAAATGAAGAAAGTTTGTTAAACTCATATTCTGCTACGACTCCTTCATCTGCACCTAAATTCTTTTCTCTATGTGTATCTGCAATATATTTTAAAATAGCAGTGTTTTCTGTAAGTATCTTTCCTTCTCCAATATCTAAGGCAGGCACTGTTCCTGCTGGATTTATCTTTTTATATTCTTCTGACTTGGTATTAGCTTTTATTGCTTTGTATTCTGCATTCGCCCACTCAAGAGCGATTATGCTAGCAATAGAGCAACTTTTCGGTGTATAATATATTATCATAGAACCTCCTACTAATTTAATTTATCTTTAGATACATACCCTATGATAGTATATTTAAACGATCGCAAAGAGAGGATAAATAATGAGAAAAACACTTGAAAATATATTTACAGTAGTTGCATTTTTAGCAGCTGCATTCTTTATAGGATTTGCCTCTGGACAAATAGTAAATTATGCAAAGGAATTTATCGTTATAGAAATCGAGAATATCAACAATATATTCTGGTTCGCAGTAATATTTTTATCAATCTACTTAGTAGTCATGATCCACATAATCTTCCACGAAGCTGGTCACATGATCGGAGGATTTATAACTGGCTATAGATTTTTATACTTTCGAATAGGCTCTACTACCCTTGTAAGAACAGATAACAGATTTAAGATTAGAAAGTTAACAGTCCCAGGCACAGGTGGACAATGCATCATGGTTCCACCAGAGATGAAAGACGGCGATTATCCTGTGGTAATCTATAATCTCGGAGGAGGACTTATGAATATAATACTTTCATTAGTAGCTGTAATCATCATTAAAACCTATAGCCTAAATCCAGTGGCTCTAGGATTTTTAGAAATATTTGCAATAGTAGGAATCTACATTGGAATAGTAAACCTAGTTCCACTTAAAGTTATAAGTAACGATGGAGCAAATATCTTTTACTTGAAAAATGATTTAGAAGAAAGAATAGCACTCCATAAAATTTTAAACGACGAAGAGGATATAATAAATTGCAAGGAAGTCGAAGAGACTAGCTTAAATATCGACGAAGCTGATCTTTCCAAGACATTTATCCAAGGGATATTTATAAATAGGATGGAGGACAGATTCTACAAAATGGAGTTTGAAGAAGCGAAATCCATCGGCGAAAAGCTTCTCGCGAAAGCAAAAATGAATATGACCTTTGAATTTATGGTCAAGACAACTCTATCCACCATCTACTTAATTGAAGGAAGTGTGAAGATGGCAGAAGAGTTTTTGAAAGATAAGAAGTTAAAGAAATATTTAAAAAATAAATACGTGCTCCATGTAGAAATCCTAAACTACGCAAGAGATAGGATCCTGGAAAGAAAAGATGGAAAGAAAATTAGAAAAAGAATAGAGAAGATGGAAGATAAGTATATCTACCCTTCACATATAAAAGCTGCATTTGAAATCATGGAAAAGATCGATGAAGTGGCAGATAGGAAGGTTTTGGAAGACAATTTAAGTTTATAAAAGATTTAGAGGAATGGGCGACCATTCCTTTTTTGATTTTTCAAAACTCGACTACCTCCGGTGTTGACTACCACCTACTTTTTATAAAAACTCAATGAAGACAGTCACCCTGAACGAGGAAATTTATTTCCGAGTCGAATGGGTATAGCTCTGGTGTGATCAAGTATTGATGATTGTCCTTGCAGGGCGTCTCAGCTATGGAACCTGGATTTCCGCTACGGTGCAATTGCCAAGATTGCTCTGCAGAGGTTATACCCGTTCGAAGCCCTAGTCGAAATCTCCGATTTCGTTACAGGTCTCGTGCAAAGAGTTCCAAAGAAGCCGAGCTTTGCGAAGGCTGATTTGCAGAACTCGACTGCCTAACTTCAGAGCCTTCGGCTCTTTCGCTCAGGGTGACCGTAGTTGGGAGGTTTTTAAGGAAGAACTCGACTGCCCCACAGGGCGACTGTATTCCTTTTGATATAAAACAAAAATCTATTCTATTCCAAAAAACACAAAAAAAGACGACATCGCTGTCGTCTCTTTATTTTTATTTTATTTAGTTGCAAATTGGATTAGTTTGTAAAGTGTTTCTGCTAATTCTCCTCTTGTGTATTCGCTATATGGTTTGTAGTTTTTATCATCTTGTCCTTCGATTAATCCAACTTTCTTCATTAGTTCAACCGCTTCTTTTGACCATGTTGGAATGTCTTTTTCATCGCTATATTTAAATTCTTCTACCATTGGCATATTAATTCCGTGGTCTTTTAAGAATTTCATGATGATAACTGCAAACTCTTGTCTTGATACGTTTTTATTCGGTCTGAAGTCGCCTTCTTCGTATCCTGCAACTATTCCATTTTCTTTAGCCCATAGTACTGCTTCATAGAACCAGTCTGAAGATTTTACATCTGTAAATGGTTTTTCTACTTTTGTGAAGTTCTTATCTGCTGAAATTCTATAAAGTGTTGCTACTACCATCGCTCTAGTCATTGATGAGTTTGGACTAAATGTTGTCTCGCTTGTACCTACCATGATTCCTCTTGTTGCCAAGAATTCAACTGCTGTAGCTAAATCTGCTGGCACGTCTGTGAATTTAGGGTTTAGGTATGGAGCTGGTATTTCTAATCCATACTTAGCTTCTGGTGCCACTGGTTTAGTTTCCTTTTTAGTTGTACTTGGTGAGAAATAATTTACTAATGGTTGTTGTGGATATCTCCAGTCTCCTCCACCTATTGGACCTATTGGTCCAGGTACTATAGGTTTTTCTGGTTCTTCTGGCTTTGGTTCAGGTTTAACTCCGTTTAGTGCTTCCCTTGCAGATTTTAATGTTTCTAGTCTTTCATTTACTATTTCTTGAGTTGCATTGTTACTTTCAAGTACTGCCTTAGCTGCTTTAAGTGCTTGTTCATATGCTTCTTGTAAAGATTTTTCTGCATATTTATAAGCATCAGAAGCTTTGACATCTTCTTCTTTATTTACTTCTGCTTCAAGAGCTCTCTTATCCACTTTACGATCTGGCACTGGTGCAAATTCAACAGGTTCAAATGAAACTGTTTCTTCTTTAGTATCATCAGCAACTACTATAATTTCTGTTGGAGCTGTCTTTACTTTGTATCCATCTGGAGCTTCAACTGTTAGAGTATAACTACCTGGTTCTAGACCTCTGAAGATACCATTTATGCTTGTAAATTCTTGTCCATCTTTAGTTAAAGTATATTTTACAAGTTTTCCTTCAGGAAGTCCTGTAGATTTTATTTCTACACTGTTTAATATTTTTTCTCTCTTAGCTATTGAGATTTCAAATTCTGTGAATCCACCATCAATGGTTAGATTTACCTTGGTTCTATTATCTGTAAATTTGTCGATTATATTTCTAAAATCTTCTCCACTGAAGAAGAATGATTCTAAATCATATCCTGGAGGTAGAATTATTTCTATGTTGTATCCGCCTTGATTTACAACGAATTGTTTTACATTTTCTAATTCTGCTTTAGTTAGAGTTAATGTTGTGGCTTGGCTACCATTTACAGGAGTTAGGATAAATTTAACTTCTTCGCCATCAGGAAGCTTATCGCCATACATTCCTATTGCTAGAGATGCTTTCCTTGGGTTAGGAAGCTTATTTAAGTCACTGTATCTAAAGTGAACTTTCTCATCTTCATTTCCTTTAAAAATACTTACAACTGTACTCTTGGTTTCTGGAGTAATTCCATCTTTTGCATAGGTTACTACAGTATAATCATCTTCTCCAAGACCTGCCCAAGTAAGTTCTCCTGTAGGTTTTACAAGATTTCCTCTTGAATCATATACTTCTACAACATTAGTAACTTTTTCATCGCTTCCTATTATTTCTTGGGTTACAGTTATATTTCCAAATACATATGGGTCTTTTACTATAATTTCTGAACCTTTGAAATTATCATTTGATTCTTTCCATGGAACTGATTTTGTATCTATAGGATTATTTAAAATCAGATATTTTTCAAAGTCTTTGTTTATAACTTCTACACTATAATCTCCAACTGGAGCCGGTATTTTTAAATCAATTTCTTTAAATTCAGATGCTTCATTTACATCGTACCAAACTCTATATGCAGTGTTTACTTTATCGATTATATTTACATCCATATCCTTTAGTTCAATTCCTGTTTGTTTATGAATAATTCTAAAGTATTTATCAATGTTTTTAACTACGATATCTTGTCCGCCGTCATAAGGTACAACTTCAATGTCCTCTGGATTAATAAAGTTTTCGATAGCATCTTTATCTTTTGATACTATATAGATTGGAATAGTAAATGATCCAACAAAAGCAACTTGAAGTGTAATTTCATGGTTTCCTTGTGGAAGGATTCTCACATTTGTAGGTCCAATTACTTGTACTGGGTCTGATCCTTCTCCTATAGCCTTAATAGTGTAATCTCCTGCTGGAAGCTTAGCTCCGTATGCAAATAAATCCCAACTATTCTTATTTTCAAGTGCTATTTCTTTTCCATCTTTAGATACTGCTACAAGTCTTATATTTCCATTATAATCTGCTGGGAATCTAAGATTTACAAGTAATTTTCCATATTCATTTGTATCTGCAATTTTCTTGAAATTAATTTTTACAGTTTTTTCTGTATCTGTTTCAGTAATTTCAAATGTTTCTGGGTCAATTTTTACTTCGTATCCTGCTGGATAATCTTTCATAACAGCTTTGTACTTGCCTACTGGAAGATTATTTGCATCTAATGCTTCTCCAGTTATTTCATCCTTATCATCCACTGCATAGATTTCTACTTCGTTTGTAGGTATATCTGTAGCATCTTCTTTATTTTCTTTTACTATTTCTACTTTACCTATATTTTTAGTATCTGTAAATTTAACATCTGTTGTGTTTCCTGCCCAGTCAAATGCTCTTACAAATGATCCGTCAAGATTAATTTGTCCATCAAATTCTAAGCTATACTCTCCATTTTGTGAAGCTGTAAGTGGTTTAGAAACTGTTATTTCATTACCTTTGTTGTCCTTGTCTTTATATATTAAAAGTACAGTTTGTATTCCTGAACCAGTATCTTCTGCCTTAACTGAGATTTTGGTCTTGGCATTTGCAAAGGTTGATTTTAAATCAGAAGCCACAGGTTTTGTGTTATCAATCATTATTTCTCTTGTAAGATTTTGTGGCTTAGCATTTTCATTGTCGTTTATTCTTGCAGAAACTCTAATTTCATATTTTCCTTCTGCAACCTTTGTTCCAGCTTCATTATTACCATCCCAAGTCCATTGAGATTCCATTCTAGCTTTTACATAGTTGTTAGGATCCATATTAACTGTTCCAGCAGTCTTTCTACCATCAGCTCTATATGTGTTAGAGATAGTCTTTATAACTTGTCCATCTTTTAAGATTTCTACTTTGAAATCAGAATAGTTTCTTAAAAATACTCCTTTAAAAGTAACTTTATCTTGAATTCCATCGCTATTTGGACTGAATGCAAAATTACCAGTAAATTCACGAGTTTCAATATTTCTTCCTATTGTATCTAATTGAAGAGCTCTTGAAATCTTATCTCCTACATTTGATACAAGCATAGTTGCATCGATTTCATCGCCAATAAAACCATCTAGCTTTTCTTTATTTAGTACAACTTTGTCATTTTCATATACTGTAAATTCTTGTTCTAGCCAATATGGTCTCTTGTTTTCTAAATCAAATTTGTCAATATATTCTTCAAAGATAGGTACTCCATTTTCCCAGTCACCTTTAAAAGCAAGCATTGGAACTGAAAGTGTAGGATAAGTAGTATCTTTTGGTGTAAATATTACAAATGCGTCTACAAAGTATCCATTAGGGAATTTATCTGCTACTTTATTTCCATCAAAGTTAATAGTTTGTTCAAATTTTTGAACTCCATTTCCAGATACAGTTACAGTTCCCAATTCTCCTTTTCCAAGTTCAAAAGGTTCATAAGTATCTGTATTCAATGAAAGCTTTCCATCAGCTTTTAATAAATCAGTTTGTACTACATAACTTACATCATAAGTTACATCTTTAGCTGTGTAATTCTTAAGATTTAAACTAAATGGAAGTTCAGTTTTATCTATTTGTTTTAATTCAACCTTAGGTTCATCTTTAGATGTACTACCTTCTTTAGCATCTACTACTGTAACCACATTTGGATTTGTAGCGTGTGTTAAATCCATAAGACCTGCACCTTGTAGTCTAACGGAGAATAGTTTTCCACTTGTACCAGGAACTTCTATTACAGTTGCAGTATTCATAAGAATTGCCTTTATAAGAGCACTTTTTTCTGCCACTGTAAATTTAATTTCTGGATGAGCCTTTAGCATTGCATTTACCGCAACTATTCCACCAGCCACATGAGGTGTAGCCATAGAAGTACCGCTCATGTAAACATAATCTTTTCCACCATTAGATTGTGTATTATCTGTAGATCTTATATCTCCACCAGGTGCTGAAATTTCTGGTTTTAAACCTAGATCAGGGGTTGGTCCCCAAGATGAGAAATCAGAAATTCTACCTGCAACCGGTGAATCATAGTAACCTTTACCAAGACTTAATATTTGTGCAGTCTTGCCTTCTGCAACCTTTGCTTTAACTGTATTATATTCATCTAAGTGAATTAGAACAGCAGGTGCTTTTGGAGTAACTTCTCCAAGAGACATTGTAAATGGTCTACCTGCTCCATCATATGAGTTGTTGCCCATTATTACTGCAACAGCTCCTCTGTCCGCTGCATTATTAATCTTTTCTGAGAAAGGACTTCCTCCTCTTTGAATAAGAGCAATTTTACCATTTAGATCTTTTCCTGCAAAATCATCTTTATTTTCATCAGCATTTACAAGTCCAAGACCGCAATCTACAACTTCATATTCCTTGCCATATTCCAATGTTCCTTTTACATAAGGATCAGATGGATAAGCTTCAAATTCTTTACCATCAATTTTTACTTTATATGGATCTCTTATAAGCTTAGAATTGTTATAAGAAGCAACGGTAAATACATTCTTAGATGCTCCTGGTGATCCTAGAGTTGCATAATCCATCATATCTGATCCAGTTTCGCCTTTACCTGACATAGAAAAACCGTCATTTCCTCCAGCGAAAACTACAATAGAACCTGCTGCATTTGCTCTATCAACTACTTCGTCCATAACAGCATCTCCTGTTGCAGGACCAGAATAAGATCCAAGGGACATATTTATAGAATCTGCTCCAAGTAGTACAGCATCGTCAACTGCATTTACATATACATCAGTTCCAGTAAGTCCAGCACCAGCTCCAAATACTCTCATGGCAAGTATTTGTGCATTAGGAACTACACCTCTAACTCCTTGTTTTTCGATATCGCCATCTTTTTTAAGTCCATTACCTGCGATAGTACCAGCAATATGTTGACCATGGTTCGCATCTTTAGTAACCATATTGAAATTTTTATCAGCATAGTTGTAGATATATGGAACTTTAAGATTTGCAAATTTACCTGCTAAACGATTAGTAGTTATGGTTTCTTTCATCTTATCTTCAGTATAATGAACCCATGCTTCTGCACCATCATCAAGTCTTAAATCAGGGTGAGCAATGTCAATACCAGTATCAAGTATAGCAACTACTCTTCCCTTTCCATCGTATCCTCTGTCATTAGCAATTTGAGAATGAACAATTTCACGACTGTGAATCATAGATGGAGTAACTTTATAATCTAGAGAAAGAGAAACTCTTTCAACATTTGGAAGTTGAGCTACTCTTTTAGCTTCGGCATAAGTCATCTTTAGAGAAAAACCGTTAATAACGGCTCTATAATGCCTAATGTTATTTCTATTATTATAAGTAGTGACAATTTTTTCAGAAGTTTGTTTTTGACTAAAAGTAGAAAACATACTTCTTGATTGTTTCTTAGCGGTGTTACTTGATCCAAGAATTTCATCTAGAAGTCTATCTTGAGATGCAAGTCTAGCATCAATAACATTCTCGTCAACAGTGCTATTTAGAGAGTTCTTTGACCCCCCCCACTCATTTTTTTGAGATGCACTTCTGCTATTTCTTCTACTATTTGAAAAAGCGGAAGGGTCTTTTACTTGAACGATAAAAGTGTGCTCGCCTTTATCATTTTTTAAAGCCTCTTCCGCCTGTGCCATTAGCTCTGTAAGTGCACGACTATCTGTGCCTGTAGCTGCAAATCCAGCTAGAGGTAGAGATGTCATAACCATTACGAGTGCTAAAAATAAAGCTATGAATCGTTTTTTCATAATTACCTCCTATTGTGCAAACGATACAAATATTATAACATATGCGTTTTTTACTGTAAAGCGAGTAAAGCTTAAATATGTACTTTATTTTAAAATTATGTGAAAATAAAGAATTGAAATTCTGTTATTGAGTCCGCTAAAATACTGTATCTGACCGCCCTCCACCGCAGATGATTTTCTGAACATCTTTATTCTAATTATTTCACACTTCTTTCACAACTGATTGACATTGTTTTTATGTATATTTATCAAGTAATGTATGTGAAATTTTTTTATAATTTTAATTGTAAAAATTTATTTATTTTTTTCATAATACTTTTTTAGTTATAAACTATTAAAAAAAAACACTTTCAAGGAAATTTTATATATTTCAATTAACTACTTTGCTAATCAAATTTTACAATAGATTTTTTATTTTATCTTTTTTAATACTTGAAATTTATCTTGAAAATTTATTAAATTTTACATTTTCAAAAAATAAAAAACTTGCCTCGATAAGAGACAAGTCTAAAATTATTTTATTTATTCATAGGTTCCTTTTCTTAATCTCTCACCATTCTTCATCATAAATTGTCCTTGAGACATAACTGTTTCAATCTCCAAGTCTTCGTTTAATAGTACTAGGTTTGCGATATATCCTTCTTTTACAAATCCTACTTCCTTATCAAGTTTTAGAACTTTGGCTGCGTTTGATGTAAATGGTTTGATCGCTTCTTCTAAACTCTCTCCTGACTGAACTATTTCTCTTATGGCTTTCATACCTGTGTCAACTGGAGAGTATCCCATTTCTATGAGATTTCCTTCTTCGTCATAGTTGGACCAAGATCCGAATCCATCTGATGAGAATGTGATTCTGTCTAAGACATTTCTTTCCTTTGCCAATTGGTAAGCCTTGGAATCTGCCATGTACTTATTCATACCTGAGGTTAGATCGATATATCCGCCTCTTTCTGCAAAATTCAATGCTTCTTCGTACAGTTTTTTGTCCCTATTTACGTGAGTCGGTCTAAATATTGTTATTGGTAAGTTCGAATGTTCTAGTGCGTCATTTATTTGGTCGAAGTAGAATTTGCCTCCGCCCATATGGATGGTCACGTGACCACTTTTGTCAGAGATCATTCCTGCAACCCTCGCCTCTGCTCCAATTCTTTGAAGTTCTTTGTAATCAAGGCATGAGTCTCTATGGTCGTTTGCAGCAATTTTAACTCCGATAAGTTGATCTACAAATACAATATCCGTCTTAACTGAACCTGTGATTGTCGGGCTAGGATATGCGTAAGAACCTGTAAGTGAGTAGGTCTTTATACCTTCTTTGGTAAGGGCAAGAGACTTTGCCACTAGATTTTCTACGCTTCTAGTTTCAGAATCTGTTCCCAAAAGTCCAACCACTGTGGTGATTCCAGCTTCGATTAATTTTGAAAGTCCAATTTCTGGTACCCTCGTATTGAATCCGCCTTCGCCACCTCCACCAGTGATGTGGATGTGTTGATCGATAAGTCCAGGAATTAGAGTCTTGCCCTCTGCATCATAGACTTCGTCAACTGGATAGTTAGAGTCCCCATCGAAGATCTTTTCGATTTTATCGCTTGCAACTAGTATATTTTTTAAACCTTCGCCAACAATGTTGGCATTTTTAATTAAAAACATTATTTTTCACCTTCCGCAATTAAAAACTTTTCTTTTTCTTCATCGGTTATCTTAGTAATACCTATACCCGTCATAGCTAGAATAATTGCAAAGACGATTCCCATGTAGTTTAGAACTGCCCAAGGTAGGTATGCCAATGTGTCAACACCAAGGGTCGCAGTCATGTATGCACCTGCAGCTGACCATGGAATAAGTGGCACAAGCACAGTACCTGAGTCTTCAAGAGTTCTTGAAAGGTTCTTAGGATGGAGATTTCTTTCTAGATAAATCTTTCTAAATAGTTCTCCTGGGATTAGGATTGATAGATATGAGTTACCTGTAACAAATGCAACGGTAAAGCAAGATGCAATTGTAGAAAGGATAACTCCAAATGCAGTCTTCACCCTCTTTAGTATAGCTTCAAGAACTACGTCAAGCATACCAGAAGTGGACATAATACCTGCAAATCCCATTGAACAGAAAACAAGTACCGTTGTTGTGGTCATAGATACTGCCCCACCTCTATTAATAAGAGTCGTAATGTCTTTTAAAACCTCTCCGTCGAAGTTTGACATAGTTACGTTAAAACCGTTAATCATGGAGATAAATCCATTCTTAAGTGTGAATCCTTGTACAAATACACCAATCACCACAGATATAAGTGAATTTATGACCATGGTTGGAAGAGTTGGAAACTTCATAATAGATCCGACAACCATAATCACCACCGGAATAATAAGAATGAAACTCCAATTGTAGATTCCAGATAATTGATTTTGAATTATGCTAACAGATTCTGTGCTTGCTGAACTAGATTCTGCGGATAGACCTACAACTAAGTACACAATTATTGCAGCGATAGATGCAGGAACAGTGGTGTAAAGCATATGTTTAATATGTTCATAGAGTTCTGAACCAGCAGCAAGTGGCGCCAAGTTTGTCGTGTCTGAAAACGGTGATAATTTATCCCCGAAATAAGAACCAGCAACTACGGCTCCAGCAGTAATTGGAAGGCTCATTCCAAGACCTTGAGCGATACCCATAATAGCCACACCAATAGTACCAGCAGATCCCCAAGAAGTACCGGTCACTGTTGAAAGTACAGCAGTGATTAAAAATGCAGTAACATATAGAAATCTAGGGTTGATAAGCTCTACTCCGTAGTAGATGATCATAGGAACAGTTCCGGAAAACATCCAAGATCCGATAAGTAGCCCCACAGACCAAAGAATTAAGGTAGCAGGTAACGCTGATGAGATCTTCTCGATGATTCCCTTTTGAAGTTCGTCCCAAGTATATCCTAGCCTTTGCGCGATAATGGCAGCAAAAGTAGCACAGATTAAAATAATCGGTTCAGCACGAAGTTTCATAAATCCTACACCAATGGTAAGAAGTACAATCATGACAACTAACGGCGAAACCGCTTGTAAAGTTGTTGGTTTTAATTTTTTATTTTCCATAATATCCTCCCGAATTAAATTTAATTAGGTTCTATTATATAATTAAAAACACATTTACGTCAACATAGTAAAACGAAAAAGTGATGTCTAGATATTTTAAAAAAGTTAAAACGAAAAATTTTCTTATTAAAAATTTATTGAGATGGCTTTGTTGTTGGTAAATGGAAGATGGATGAATGAATAAAAATACGGTTTAAAATATTAGAAAAAATTATTTTTTGTGGCGGAATGAGGTTGGTGGGTTGGAAAAAATTATTTGAGTTTTATCCTTATACACGGTCATCTTGAGCGGAAAAGGCGATAGCCTTTGGAGTCGAAGAATCTCTCCTTGGTGAGGTCAAATTTGGATTTTTGTCTGTAGCGGAAGCAATCTGCTTCCATGCCGATAAGCTCTGCAAAAAAGTATAGATTGAAAGGATAAAATTTGGTGAAAATTAGTATGAATGATTAACTTAAATTTATATGCTTTACGTAAAGCGTGATAACTATTATTTATTTTGATTATGAAAGTTCAGTTGGACATTTTGCCGCTCGATATGTATTAATTATTATTTCTATTTAAATAATTTACGCCTTCGGCTGTGGAACCTGGAAAGTTCCGCTACAGAGATAAATAATAGGAATGGTTGTCGTACGCCTTATGGCTAAGTTAAGAATATTTAGTATAGAGGTTTATGGAAGCTGATAGCTTCCGCTACGGTGTAGTTGCATAGACTTGGTTAAATATAGCTTATACCCATTCGACTCACTGCGTTCGCTCAGGGTGACTGTAGTTGGGAAATTTTATAGCCTCAAAGTCCCATTTAGTCGCAATACTTATGGAAAGAGTTCCAAAGAAGACGAACGCAGTGAAGTTTGATTCGTTGAACTCGACTGCATCTCCGGGTGACTGTAGTGGGGAGGGTCATTGAAGCCTTCAAAATCTCAAACAAAAAGAGACTTGTTACAGTCTCTTTTCTCATCTCTTTACTTTCTTTTTTCTTCTTTTTTATCTTTTATTTTTAGAATCCTGTTGCTGATTTAAAGAAGAAGTATCCTAGTGGTGTGTAATAGATTCCATTGATGTTTGGTTTTGCCATGTAGGAATTTGTGTAGAAGTAGATTGGTGCTACTACTGAATCTTCTCCTATTAGGATGTCTTCTGCTTTATGCATGTTTTCCATTCTTAGCTTTTGATCTGATGTTGATTTTGCTGCTTTTACAAATTCATCAAATTTTGGATTTGAGTATTGAGCATCATTATTTCCTCCACCAGTCATCCACATATCTATAAATGACATTGGATCGTTATAGTCTGCTATCCATCCATGTCTTGCTATGTTGAAGTTACCTTGCTTTCTTTCTGTTAAGAATACGTTCCAGTCTTGGTTTTGAAGTGTTACTTGTACTCCAAGTTTTTCTTGCCACATGTTTTGTAATGCTTCTGCTATTGCTTTGTGGTTTTCGTTTGTGTTGTATAGATATTCTATTTGTGGGAAGCCTTCCCCATTTGGATATCCTGCTTCTTCTAGTAATTTTTTAGCTTCTTCTACATTTTTGTCGTAATCTTCAACTTTTACAGAGTAGTAGTCTCCTCCAGTAGTTCTGAAGTCTTTTCCTTCTGTTCCGTCCGCATCATATACTCCTGCTGGTACATATCCTGATGCTGGTTCTTGTCCTTGTCCTGTTACTTGTTTTACTATGAAGTCTCTATCTATTACTAGTGAGAATGCTTTTCTTACTTTTGCATCGTCAAATGGTGCTTTTTCTGTGTTGAAGCATACGAAGTATGTTCCTACTTGTGGTAGCACTTTTAATTCTTTTGTTTCTAAAAGTTTTGTTACTTCTTCTTGTGGAACTGATTCGATAAAGTCTAGGTCGCCTGATCTATATGATGCATAGATTGCGTTTTGATCATCTTGTAAGTGGAAGTTTAGTTTTTCTGCTTTTACTGATTCTGCATCATAGTATTCTTCGTTCTTTGTTAGTATTAGTTGAGAGTTATGATCCCATTTTTCTAGTTTGTAAGGTCCATTACTTACTAATGTTTCTGCATCATTGGTCCATGTTTCTTTAGCTACCACATCTTCTCTTACTGGCATTACTGCTGGGAATGCACAGATTTCTTCAAAGTATGGGCATTTTACATTTAGATTTACTACAAATGTCTTGTCATCTGGTGCTGATATATCTAACTTCTTGTCTTCGCTATCATATCCTTTTACCATGTCTAGCATGTATTCGTAGTCTGCTCCTGTTTCTGGGCTAACTAGTCTGTTCCATGTATATACAAAGTCGCCTGCAGTCATTGGCTTGCCATCTGACCATTTTGCATCTCTTAGGTGGAAGGTCCATGTTAATCCATCGTCACTTACGTCCCAAGATTCTGCTATACCTGGTTTAAGAACTGCGTTTCCTTGTCCATCATCATCCCATCTGATTAGTGATTCGAATAGATGTGATGCTATGATTGCTCCATCTACTGATGTATTTAGTTGTGGGTCTATAGTTTCTGGTTCTGATGCTATGTTTATATCTAGAACTCCATCTACTTTTCCTGGTTCAAATTCTGCAACTTCTGTTTCGCCATTTTCTTTTCCTGTGTTTTGGTTAGCTGGCTTATTTCCACCGCCGCCTCCACACGCTGTTAGTAGCATTGTAAATACTAATGCCATGATTAATAATCTAGATTTCTTTAACATTTTTCTCCTCCTAAACATTGTGGCAACTTACAAAGTGACCATCTTCTAATTCTCTTATTTGTGGTTCTACTTGACTGCATTTTTCCGTCGCATACTGGCATCTTTCATGGAATCTACATCCAGTTGGCGGATTGATAGGAGATGGTATTTCTCCTTGTAGTTTTATTCTGGATTTCTGTCTTGTTACTTCTGGGTCTGGAACTGGTATTGCTGACAAGAGTGATTTGGTATATGGATGTAGCGGATTTTCATAGAGCCTTTTCGCATCTACTAGCTCGACTAATTTTCCAAGATACATTACTCCTATTCTATTGGAGATATGTTTTACTACTGAAAGGTCGTGGGCTATGAATAGATATGTTAGACCTAGCTCATTTTGCATATCCTCAAGCATGTTTACTATTTGGGCTTGGATGGATACGTCTAGTGCTGATATCGGCTCATCACATACTATAAATTCTGGTTCAACAGCCAGCGCTCTTGCAATCCCAATTCTCTGTTGTTGTCCTCCAGAAAACTCATGGGGATATCTATTTGAATGTTCCTCATTAAGTCCTACTTTTTTAATCAGTTCTTTTATTCTTTCATTTCTATTTTTTTGATAAAGTCCATGTATATCAAGCGCCTCTCCTATGATTTCTCTGACTGTCATCCTAGGGTCTAGTGATGCTGATGGATCTTGGAAGATGATTTGCATCTTTCTTCTATATGAATACATGTCCTTTTTTATGTTTTTTTCACTGTCGAAGATTACTTCGCCGTCGTAGGTAATTCTCCCACTGGTTGGTTCATGAAGTCTAAGGATGGTTCTTCCAAGTGTGGTCTTTCCGCACCCTGATTCTCCTACCAATCCCAGTGTCTCTCCTTTATTAATAAAGAGTGAAACATCGTCTACTGCTTGTACTTTTGCTTTTCCTGTAAAGGCTGATGTTACATCGAAATGTTTTACTAAGTGGTCTATTTCTAGTAATTTTTTATCTTCCATGTACTGCCTCCTTTACGTGTAAGAAACATTTTGACTTGTGACCTTCTGATATATTTATCATAGGTGGTTCTTTTCTCAAGCATATGTTCATGCAATGTTCGCATCTCGTTGAGAAACCACATCCTTCCGGTGGATTTAACATGTCTACCGGAGTTCCTTCGATGGATTTTAATCTTTCATTTTCTGTTGCGTCTATTCTTGGCATCGATCCAAGTAGTCCCTTTGTATATGGGTGCTGAGGATTGTAGAAGATTTCTTCTACTGTACCTTTTTCTACGATTTTGCCTGCATACATTACGCAGACTGTGTCACAAATTTGTGCTACTACTGCCAAGTTGTGAGTTATAAATATTACACTCATCTTGGTCTTTTCTTGCATCTTCTTAATAAGTTCCAAAATTTGTGCTTGAATGGTTACGTCAAGTGCCGTCGTCGGTTCATCTGCTATTAGTATATCCGGCTCACAAATTAGACCCATACCTATCATGACCCTTTGACGCATACCTCCTGAAAGTTCGTGAGGATACTGTTTCATACGTCTTTCTGGGTTTGAAATACCTACTAGATCAAGGATTCTAACTGCCTTGTCGTATGCCTCTTTCTTAGTTATCTTGTTGTGAACTAAGACCGCTTCCATAAGTTGGTTTCCTATGGTATATACAGGATTTAGACAGGTCATAGGATTTTGGAAAATCATTGAACATTTAGCCCCTCTGAAATTTCTCATCTGTTTTTTGTCATATTCTAAGACATTTTCTCCCTTGTAAAGGATCTTGCCTCCCTTTACCTTGCCTGGGCTTTGTAGAAGTCCCATTATTGCGTAAGATTCAACAGATTTTCCCGAGCCTGATTCTCCAACTATGCCCATGATTTCATTTTCATGCAAGGTGTAGCTAATTCTATCTACAGCTTGTACTTCTCCAACAGGAGTGTAGAATGAAACTTGCAAGTCTTCGACCTTTAATATTTCTTCTCTGTCTTCTAAATTTATATTATTTGTATTCATTTCTGTATTTATATCTGTATTCATTATTCACCTACTCTATTTTTTAAGTCTTGGGTCCAGTGCGTCTCTTAAGCCATCTGAAAATAGGTTCAGTGACAATATCATAAGGCTTAGGATAAGTGAAGGAATTATAAGTCTGTATGCGTAGGAATAGATGCCTCCTAGTGCATCAGCAGCCATAGCTCCTAACGATGTCATCGGTGCAGAAACCCCTATACCTAAGAATGATAGGAATGATTCTAGAAATATCGCTGATGGAATCTGCATAGCGGTCATTACGATTATTTGACCGATACAGTTCGGAAACAAGTGTCTCCAAATGATTCTCTTCTTAGATCCTCCAAGAGCTTCAACAGCAGTGATAAACTCTTGCTTCTTAAGCATGAGAACCTGGCCTCTAATCATCCTCGCCATTCCAACCCAATATAGAAGTCCAAAGGCTATAAATATTGAAATAAGAGCAGGTCCAAGGACTGAAATTTTCTTTGCAAAAGCAGAGTTAGAACTGTTAACAAAGTCCTTTAGAGGACTTGAGATTCCAATTGAAAGTAGAATAACTACAAGTACGTCAGGTATTGAATAGATAAGATCTAGAAATCTCATCATGATAGCATCGACTTTCCCACCGAAGTAACCGGAAATAGCTCCGTAAATAGAACCAATAATAAGTACTATAAGTGAAGCAAACACTCCGACTATAAGTGAAACTCTCGTACCATACATAGTCCTAACCATAATATCTCTACCGAGTTTATCGGTTCCAAAAGGATACCTTGCACAAGGGAATAGATTTTCATCTCCACGAAATTGTGTCGTGTAGTCCCCTTCAACGAAGAGTGGTCCAATAAAAGCAAATATTATAACTGCAACTATAAACCACAGAGCAACCATCGCTATTTTATTAGCTTTGAGTCTTCTCATAGCATCTTTAAAATAGGAGGTAGAAGGAGCTTTAGTCATGAAATTTTCTTTTTGTTCAACTGACGCAAGATCAAAGTCGTCTTCAGTAAAGTTATATTCTTCAAGATTAAATTTTTTGTTTAGATTGAAAAAACTTTCCACATTAAGCTCCTTTCGTTAAGTCAATTCTTGGATCTATAAATCTATATAGTATGTCCACCACCATGTTCATAATAACAACCAAGGTTGCAAATAATAATGTGGTAGCCATGATAATAGGATAATCTCTATTTAAAACTGAGTTTACAAAATATCTACCCATGCCCTGTACGGAAAATACAGACTCAACCACCATAGAACCGGTAATAATACCAGCAGTAAGTGGTCCAAGGTATGTAAGTACAGGTATAAAAGCATTCTTGAGAGCGTGTTTAAAAAGAATCTTAGATTCGGAAACACCCTTAGAACGAGCTGTCCTTATATAGTCTTGACCAATGGCATCAAGCATTGAAGATCTGGAAAGTCTAGCAATGTAACACATTGAGTAAAAACCTAGAGCAAATACAGGCATAATGTAGGATTTTGCACCTACAAGTCCCATAGTTGGCAAAAGTTTTAACTTTACACCAAAGAATAAAAGTAACAGCGTCGCAACTACGAATCCTGGAGCAGAAATACCGATAGTAGTAATAACCCTAAGAATCGAGTCAATAGGCTTGCCCCTGTTATAAGCTGCAAGGCAACCAAGTGGAACACCTACGAGAGTCGCCCATAAGAGAGCAAGTAGTCCGAGCTTAGCGCTTGTTGGAAACATCTCTTTTATTATGTCCATAACAGGTCTATTCTTTTGCATTTTTAAAGAAACTCCAAAATCTCCTTTAAGAGCATTAACGATAAAATTCTTAAGCTGTACAGACTTAGGTTGATCAAGTCCATACTTTTTGTTTAGAGCTTCAAGAACCTCTGGTGATTGGGATTTCTCACTGGCAAAAGGGCTTCCTGGAGCTAAGTCCATAAGAAGAAAAGTAATTACACTTACAAGAAGAAGAACTCCTATTGCCTGTAATATTCTTTTAAAAATGTACTTTGTCATATTAACCTCCTAATATAGTTATGTATTATATACTTTAATTCGGTAAATTGCAAGCGTTAAAAAGTAAACAATCAAAGGGCTATTTTATGCGAAAAAGATTAAAACTTAGCGATTGACATCGCATTCCTAGAATAAAGGCAGTAAAAATTTTTTTAAAAAAGTTTTGTAATTTTTTAAATTTTTGTGGATTCGTATATTTTGTTTGAGTTTTATGTAGCATTCCAGCCTCTAGGCTCTGCACGGAAATACTTAAGGAAGGTTGTCACCCAACTGTCATCCTGAGGGAGAAACCGAAGATTTCGAGTCGAAGGATCTCTACCTAGTGAGGTCAAGTTTGGACGATTATCTGTAGCGGAAGCAACCTGCTTCCATGCCGATAGGCTCTGCACGGAAAATGTAGATTGCAAAAATAAAATAGTGTGAAATTTAGTATAAATGATTGATTTAAATTAAATGCTATCCGGATAGCATGAGTTTATTTTAAATGCTTCACGTAGAGCGTGATAATTATTATTGATTTTGATTATGAAAGTTTAATTGGGAGGACTTGCTCTTCGGAGGTTAGGCCCGTTCGAAGCCCTAGCCGAAATCTGCGATTTCGTAGCAGGTCGCGTGCAAAGAGTTCCAAAGAAAACGAACGAAGTGAAGTTTGATTTGTTGAACTCGACTGCCTACTTCAGAGCCTGCGGCTCTTTCACTCAGGGTGACTGCAGTTGGTATGGTTTCTATGTTCTGAACTCGACTGCCACTCTCGCAAAAGAAAAGTTGAAGAAGAAAGAATATTGTTTGAGAAAATGTAAGATATTTATAAATTTTAATTTTGACGCTCTACGTAAAGCGTGATAATTGTTATTGATTTTATTTCAAATGTTTATGTTGGTTAAATGAAGGTCAGATCCTTCGACTCGCTTCGCTCCCTCAGGATGACATCCACCAAACTGTCAATCTGAGGGAGAAACCGAAGGTTTTGAGTTGAAGGATCTCTCTAAAAATAATTTGAATAAAGATTATTAATTTTAAATGCTCTACGTAGAGCGTGGTTTTAATTTTGATGCTATACGTAGAGCGTGATAATTATTATTGATTTTGATTATGAAAGTTTAATTGGGAGGACTTGCTCTTCGGAGGTTAGACCCGTTCGACTTCGACGGCGTTGCCGTCTCCGCTCAGGGTGACTGTAGTTGGGATGGTACCAATTGAATGAAGATTCTTAGAAGGTTTAAGTATAGGTCAAGTCCTTCATAGCCCTAGCCGAAATTTTTGATTTCGCAGCACCTCGTGCATAGTTCCAAAGAAGACAAGCATTACGAAGGCTGATTTGCAGAACTCGACTGCCTCTCAAGGTGTCTGTAGTTAGAAGATTTAATGTAGCCTTCGGCTGCGGAACCTGGAAGGTTCCGCTACTAGGGTGAATTTGAATTTTTGTGTTTCACGGCTAACGCCTGAGTTAAGAAAATTTAGTATAAAATCTAATGGAAGCAGATTGCTTCCGCTACAAAGTTAAATAAAAGTTAATGTTGTTTCACGGCTTTGCCTGATTTAACATAATTTAGTATCAAATTTAATAGAAACTGATTGCTTCCGCTACAATGCAGTTGAGAGGACTTGCTCTTCTGAGATTAGACCCGTTCGACTTCGACGGCGTTGCCGTCTCCGCTCAGGGTGACTGTAGTTGGGAGATTTTTATAAAAAAATAGAGCCTAGTGGCTCTAAATTCTATTTTCTATTCTTTTTATCTTTTACTTTCTTAAGCCTAAAGAAATCTTCTCTCTCTTTTTCTTGTAAGATATTTTCGATTTCTTTTACTATCTTTGTGTACTTTGGTATCTGTATTTTATCCAAGGCGTTGGCTCTCTTTTGAGTCTTCTTTATCTCTTGTGCCAGTTTAAATACTGAGTTTTCAACTTCTGCTAGTTCATAGATTAAATATTTTACTTCGTGTAGATCGATGCTTGCTTCGTCGAAGGCTGATGTGGTTCTATGAAATGAGTATTCTGCTCTTCTTTCTTTTTCTTGGTACTTTACCTTTGGAAGTTCTACACCCATTACCGATCTAAATTTTACTTCGTAGGCATCTTCTAGTGGCACTGCCTTTGATACTTCGAAGATGGATTCTGTTCCCATTGTGATGGTTGCATCTTCTAGCGCTCTATATGTCTTGGCAAATTCCACTACGATTTTATTCTGTATTTCTGCAGCCTTTTTATTTAGATCCATCATTTCTTTTATTAGCACGGTCCTTTTTTTATCCAGTAGGTCGTAGCCTTTTTTTGCAAATTCCAAGGATGCTTTTGTCTGTAAAAGATTTGCTTTTGTAGGTATTACTTTTGTTGCCATTTTATCCCTACCTTCTATTATATGCTGTCTTTTATTTCTGTTTCTAATTCGTCGTGAGTTTCTTTTTTATCTTCTACTTTTTTATTTAAATATTTCTTCTTTAGTTCTGGGTCGATTCTGTCTAGGCTTTCTTCTGGCAATTTTTCAAGTAGTTCCCATCCTAGGTCCAATGTTTCTTCTATGGTTCTATTTTCGTCGAATCTCTGTCTTAAGAATCTCTTTTCGAATTCATCTCCAAAGTCTAGTATCTTCTTGTCTGAATCGGAGAGGTCTTCTCTTCCTATGATTTGTGATAATGCTCTTACTTCTTGCACTTTTGAATAGGATGCAAAGAGTTGTGAGGATAGGTCCGCGTGGTCTTCTCTGGTATATCCTTCTCCTATGCCGTCCTTCATTAGTCTTGATAGTGATGGCAAGACGTTTATCGGTGGATAGATTCCAGATCCGTGAAGGTCTCTTGATAGTACGATCTGTCCTTCTGTTATATATCCTGTTAGGTCTGGGATTGGATGGGTAATGTCGTCGTTTGGCATGGTTAGTATCGGTATTAGTGTTACTGATCCGTCTATTCCCTTTATCATTCCTGCTCTTTCATATAGCATTGCTAAATCTGAATAGAGATGACCTGGGTAGCCTTTTCTGGATGGAACTTCTTCTCTTGATGAAGATACTTCTCTTAAGGCTTCGCCGTATGATGTGATATCTGTCATGATAACTAGTACGTGCTTGTTACATTCATACGCCAAGTATTCTGCACAGGTTAGTGCACATTTTGGTACGATTAGCCTTTCCATTATTGGGTCATCGGCGTAGTTTACATACATAACTACATTTTCTGATACTCCTGCGTTATTGAATTCTTCACGGAAGTAATCTGCTTCGTCATGTTTTACTCCTATGGCTGCAAATACTATTGCGAAGTTATCTTCTCCACTTGCGTTTGAGATTTTTGCCTGTCTTACGATTTGGGCTGCTAGTTCATTATGTGGTAGTCCTGAGCCAGAAAATATCGGTAACTTTTGTCCACGGATTAGTGTCATTAACGCATCTATTGCTGAAATTCCAGTTTGGATAAAGTTTCTTGGATATAGTCTTGCTACTGGGTTTATCGGTCTTCCGTTTACGTTATAGAATTTATCGGCGTAGATTTCTCCACCTTTATCTATAGGTCTTCCAAGTCCGTCGAATACTCTTCCTAGAACTTCGTCTGTTAGCGGTATTTCAAATGGTCTTGCCTCAAAGGTTACTTCCATGTTTTTTGTAGAACTTCCGAGTAGGTCGCCAAAGACTTGGATAGTTGCCTTGTCTTCATCGACTTTTACCACAGTTCCCACCATGGATTTCTTGCCGTCTCTAGTTTTTATTTCAACTACTTCATCGTAGGAGACATGATGAAGGTTCGAAAGTTCAATTAGTGAGCCTTCTATTTTATCTAGTAATAAATAATTCTTTTTCATCTATTCACCTACATTTTCATCTATTAATTTTCTATAAAATTCTTTGATCTCGTTATTTATTTCTACGATTTTTGATAGATCGTCGTTTGGCACGTCGTACTTCATGTTGATGACCTTACCGTAAAGGGCGTCGTTTTTAATTTGTGAGATAGGAATCTGTTTTTCCACTGCTTCATTTCCAAGTTCATAGAGTAAGTCTATAGTCTTTAGCATTTCAAACTGTTTTTCAAGTGGAACATATGTGTCTGTTTGGTTAAATGCGTTTTGTTGCAAAAATCCAACTTTGATTACTCTACAAATTTCTAGCACGAGCCTTTGATCGTCAGGAAGCACGTCTTCTCCAACTAGCATTACTATTTCATTTAGCTTTGCTTCTTTGTGAAGTAGGTCCAAAAATTTTGCTCTTAGTGCTGGTAGGTCGCCGTCTAGGTTCATATCGTAGTAGTTCTTAAGCATCTTTACATAGCCAGAGTAGGAATTCATCCAGTTTATTGCTGGATAGTGTCTTGCGTAGGCAAGCTCTTTATCCAGTGCCAAGAATACATTTACGAATCTCTTTGTGTTTTCTGTTACTGGTTCAGAGAAATCTCCTCCTGCAGGGCTGACTGCTCCTATAAGTGTAACTGAACCTTCGCTATTTGAGAAAGTTTCCACATAACCTGCTCTTTCATAGAATTCTGCAATTCTCGATGGTAGGTATGCTGGGTATCCTTCTTCTGCTGGCATTTCTTCTAGTCTTCCTGAAATTTCACGAAGTGCTTCTGCCCATCTTGAAGTTGAGTCTCCCATTAATGCAACGTGGTAGCCCTGGTCTCTGAAATATTCCGCAATGGTTACTCCTGTATATATAGAAGCTTCCCTCGCTGCTACCGGCATGTTGGATGTGTTTGCGATAAGTATAGTCCTATCCATTAGTGGTTTATTTGTGTGTGGGTCTATTAGTTTTGGGAAGTCTTCTAGTACTTCTGTCATTTCGTTTCCACGTTCGCCGCAGCCGATGTAGACGATGATGTCTGCGTCACAGTACTTGGCGATTTGGTGTTGGGTCATGGTCTTGCCTGTACCGAATCCTCCTGGCACTGCTGTGGTTCCACCCTTTGCAATTGGGAAGAATACGTCGAAGACTCTTTGTCCTGTTACTAGTAGTCTATCGATTGGTAGTCTGTTTTTAACAGGTCTTGGCACTCTAACCGGCCATTCTTGGTACATCTTAACTTTGTGTACTTTGCCGTCTTCGTCTTCAACTTCCAAAAGTTCTGTTTCAATATTATATCTTCCTTCTGGAACTATTGAGGTGATCTTACCCTTTACGTCTATTGGAATTAGTAGTCTGTGGGTTATGATTTCAGTTTCTTTTACTGTTCCAAAGATCATTCCACCTTCTACCTTATCTCCAAGTTTTACTTCAAATTTAACATCCCAAAGTTTTTCCTCGTCTAGGGATATTAGTCCGATTCCCTCTGGCATGAAGTTGCCGTGTTCGTCTTTTATCTTTTGTAGCGGTCTTTCGATACCGTCAAACATATTTGAGATAAGTCCGGGACCAAGCTTAACTGAAAGTGGCGCTCCAGTAGGTAGTATCTTTTCATCTCTTTTTAGTCCGGAGGTTTCTTCATAGACTTGAACTGTACCCAAATCTTTTTCGATGGTTATGACTTCGCCGATAAGTTTTTTGTCGCCTACTACTACCATCTCTCTCATTTTGAAATCCGCCATGTTCTTTCCAACTACTACCGGACCATTTATTGATTTAATTAATCCTTCTTTCAAAATTTCACCTAACCTTTAAGTGCAAAGTGAAGCATCTTGCCTATTTCGTATCTGTTGTCTTCAAGTATTTTGTAAAGAGATTTGTCGATGCTATAGGTCATATCTTCGTCTAAGATTATAAATCCACCGAGTTTCTTAGGATCTAGTGAGACAAAGTCCAATCTAATTCCCTTTTCCTTTGCCAAATCTTCCATAGATTTTCTAAGTTCCACATCCACATCCAATACGTGAACGATGTAGCTTCCTTCTTGTAGATTATCTAAAAGTTTTTTAAATCTCTTTAGCTGTTCATCGTTGTAAGAATCTTCCTTTACATAAGATTTTATCTTTTCATAGACTCCATCGATTAGAAGGCCTACGAGTTCATCAGCCTTTTCAAGCTTCTTGATCCTCTTCATTTCGTTAGCCTTTCCGATCATTTCGTATTTCTTTTCATTGGCTAGATAGGTACGTCTTTCGATAAGCTCTGATTTCATGTCTTCCAGTTCTTTTTCTTTCCTTTGTAGGGTGGATTCTATTTCTTTCTTTGTAGCTTCGATCCTCGCTTCACACTCTTTTTCTCTTTCCAAATACACGATTTTATTAAAGATCGCAATTTTATTTTCAAGTAAAATCATATTTCCCCCTTTAGAGCTTTATGCCTACAGATTCTTTGATATATCTAAGGATAAAGTTCTTGTCTTCGATTCCCTTAGGTCCAGGAATAGTCACAACGAGAGGAAGGGTGCCGCTTAGTTTCTTTTCGATGACTTCTTCTTTTATTTCGTTAAAGTCTCTTTCAGTTAGAATTATTATTCCGATGGAGTCATCATCTTTATACTTTTTGAAATTTGCACGGAGCTCTTCCACGTCTTTAGAAAATTTGCCGTCTATTCCTGATAGCCTAAGCCCTGTGGTAACATCTCTATTTCTAGAAATCACAAGAGATTTCATTATAGTCTACCTAGAATCATAATTGAGATTATAAGTCCGTAGATGGCGATACCTTCTGCAAGACCTAGGAAAATCATGGTTTTACCAAGTATTTTAGAATCTTCTGACACTGCTCCAATTGCAGATGAACCTACGTTTGCAACTGCAACGCCTGCTCCAAGTGATGCAAGACCTGTTGATAGTCCTGCTGCTATAAATCCAAGTCCTTGTGATGAGCCGCCTTCAGTCTGTGCACTTACAAATCCTGGTACTAGTGTGAATACTGTCATAAACATAAGTGGTAAGAAAAATACCATGTTGAATTTTAAAAACATACGAAGTTTCTTTTCATCTGCAGAAGTTCCTTTGTACATGTAGTAAACTCCTGTTGCGATAGTTGAAATCACAAATAGAAGTGCTATGATTATTATTTTTTCCATTATTTATCCTCCAAACGTATTGTTGTTGGGACGAATTCATATCCGTCTCCTGTGTAATATTTACTAAACATTTCGTAGTATTCAAGCCTTAGGCTTTGAATGAATACTATAAGTCCTTCAAGACCTATGATTATTATATTTCCTACTATTAGTGCGATGATGTTTGCACTGGTTGTTCCTATCATCTGTCCAATGGTTTTAAATGCGATGAATAGTCCAACGTGGTTTATAGCAAATGCACCAACCCTTATAAATGAAATTATATTGGAAACTACACTCAGTATGGTTTCTAGTAGTCCAAACACAGCTCCTATATAGTATCCATCTTCTGTCTCTATCTTTTCTTTTGTTATCGCTGACATGATTACCTTTGAAAGTATCATCGCAAGAAGTGAGATCACTATTATGATGGTGCAGAGTTTTGCAGGTACTATACTTACATTTAAAACTTTTGATGCTGCTAAGTTTACAAAACTTAAGAATACGAGAAATCCTGCTAGACCTTCCTTGCCTAAGAAAGCTTCTTCATACTCTTTATTCGTTATTTTATTTATAAATCCAAGGGCATACGATATTATCAAAAATACGATTCCCACGCCTATTGCTGCGCCAAGGGTGGTGTTTATATTTTCAAATGGTCTTATGAGTAGCGGTTTTATCCATTCTTCTATTCCAAATACTGATCCGTATAGAATACCAAAGACTGCCGAACTAAATCCAAGCCTCTTTAGTAGTCCTCCAAATGATTTGTTCTTCTTAGATAAAAATATTCCCGCTAAGAAAAATACCGCCCCTTGTCCAAGATCACCAAACATTGCTCCATAAAGTAGCATGTAGGTAACTGCGAATAATGAGGTAGGATCTTTTTCTGTATAACTTGGTACCCCATACATATTTACTAAAAGTTCAAAGGGCTTAAAAAAATTTGAGTTTCTAAGTTTCGTTGGTGGTTTGATGCCCTGTTCAATCGGATCTCTAAAGCTTGTTAGAAGTCCATCATACTTTGATAGAATCTCTTCTACTCGGTCCTTATCCCTAAGGCTTACCCATCCTGATAGGTAGAAGTATTTATTTGATTTAGCCATGTATCTCTTAACTTCTTCTATATTTTCTGAAATCAGCATGGATGTTATGGCAGTTTCTACTTCTTCTCTATTACTCTTTAAGAAATTATCCCTATATTCTAGGATTTCTTTTTCTTCTTTCTTTAAAGCTTCTTTTTCTGTTTCAAAGTTTTCTAAGATTTCTTTGGCGGTTCCCTTGTACCTGCCTAAGATTTCAACATCTTCCCAATTTAGACTCTTTAGGATTCTATCGATTTCCTTTTCAACTTCCTTTGGAAAGATTGCAAGGTAAACTTCTCCTTCGTCAATGGTTGCTGTGTGAAATATCATCGCTAGAATATTTCCATAGTTTTTCTTAAGCCTAAATCTCGCTTCCTTATCTAGGATTCCAAACCTTACCTTGAAGTATTTTAAATCTGAAAGTTTGGATAGATCTATGTTTACATTTTTAAAATAGTCGTAGTTTTCTTCTATTCCATCTATGACTTTTAGATCTTCTCTTATCTCTCTTAGTCTTTTAGATTTGTACTTTATCTCGTCATAAAAGGCTTCGTGATTAACTCCCATATCTATTTTGTCGTAGTCAACCTTTAGATCTTTTATACCGAAGAACTCTTCCATCTCCTTTGCTTTTTCGATGGTGGTATTTATCATAGAGTCCCTTTCAAATGGGGCTATATGATTCAGTTCAATGGCTCTTTCTAGGTTTTTTTCATTTTCAAGATTGAAAGTAAAGGCGTTATTGTCGATTTGGTTTTGCGAGTTTATGATGCTTACTGCACCTGTCTTTAAGATATCGACAACCACACTCTCCATTACTTCCAATGGAGCTACCACGTTCATTATTCTCATTTTTTCTACAGCCAAGTATATTCACTTCCTTTATAGCTTCTTACCAAGTAGTTAAGAGTTTCTCCCGGCGTTAGATTAAATCTAATCGCCTCCATGATTCCTCTTATATCTTTGACTTCAAAATCCAATATATACATAAATGCAACGAACTTTGAAAAGTTTGAGAAGTCTCTTTTAAATACTTCTCTACATTTGTAGTAGAGAAATCTTGAGCTTCGTCTATCTAGGTAGATATCTTGCGATTCTCCTTCGAATAAAAACTCATAAGGCGAATTTAAAATATATGGGACAAACTCCTTTTCTATGTCCATGTAGACCATTTCACGAAGTTTATCAAAATTAAATACCTTGCCTCCAATTACTGCAAAATTTAGAAGCTCTTCAGGCATAAGCCCGTAGTACTTAATTCCGCGATAGATCCAAGTTATATTTAAAAGATCGATCTTTACACCTAGTACTTCATCTACCTTCTGTTTTTCAGATTTTGAAAATGTGTTTGAGATTTCAACTAGTTGTTGGTAGTAGAGCTTGTCTAGGTTCATTTCCATATAAAAAAGCACTACATCTTCTGCATCGTCTACGTATTGGCGCAGGACTTTGTAGTACTTGGTGTCTTTTAATTTCTCAACAAATGTCTTTATTGTGTCGTTATCATCTATTAAATTATCGGAATTTAAGACTATCAGTCTATCTTTCAAACTTCTTCTGCCGTCTTTTGTCTTTAAGAATCTAAGGACTCTCTTTATATCATCTATTTCAAATTCAGATATAGCTTCATTTACAAAGTTTAAATAGTTTCCCTTGTAGTAGTGCCTTAGCTTCGTCAAAAGATCTAGTTTATATAGATCTAGCTTTCTTTCTGCTTCGTAGGAATCTTCATATCCATCGAAGTAAGTAGAAAGATTTGTGTTTTCTTTTATATAGTTAACTATTTCAGAAACGGTTTGAAATCTGGACATATTTATATAGTCTTTGTCAGTTAAAAATAGAGAGGTCATCTTGCTCATTTTAGCTGAAACTGCATTGAATTCTCCCATTTTTATCCTTTCAATATAAATTTGTTAAATGCTTCTTCTACAAGTTCATCTTTTCTAAGTTTGAAATTCTCATCGATCTTTTTTAGTTCATTTTGAATTTCTTCTTTTCTCTTTTTGACCTCTTCATCTGCAGAAGCCATTATTTCAGAAAACTTGGAAGCTGCTTCATCTTTTGCCTCTTTTGTGACCTTATTTTCCATTTCTGAGAGTTTCTTTTGTAGCTCGTCCTTCATTGAGTTTATCTTTTCATCTGTCTCTTCCATGACGGTCTTTGTTCTCTCTTCGATGTCTAAGATGCTGTTAATAGTATCTTTCATGCCATTCCTTCTTTCTATACTAATATACTCCTAATAAAATAAATTTACAAGGAAGTTCTTTTGATATGTCTTATTATTTCATTATTTTTTTATATTACCCAATTTATAAATTAATATTAATCATGGAAATTTTGAAATTTTTAACACAAAAAGAGTCCGTCGCCGAACTCTTTTTATTTTATTTTCTATTATAGTGATCTTATTTTGTTAAGAATAAGTTTTTGTTCTACTGAGGCTATTAGTCTTCTTGTGTATTCAACAGTATCTGGGTTTACAGATATGGATGTGATTCCACATTCTACTAAGAATTCTGCAAGCTCTGGATATTGTGATGGTCCTTGTCCACAGATTGAACAAGTCTTTCCTTTTTTGTTGCAAGCTTCAATAAGTGTCTTAAGTGCTTTCTTAACTGAAGGGTTTCTTTCATCGAAGTATCCCATGTTGTTTAGAACTCCGTTGTCTCTATCTGCACCCATTACAAGTTGGGTAAGGTCGTTTGAGCCTATTGAGAATCCATCTACTAATTCTGCAAATTCTTCTGCTCTAAAGACTACTGCTGGTACTTCTGCCATGATCCAAATCTTAAGTCCATCTGATTGTCTTAAGCCTTCTTCAGCCATGATGCCTTTAACTGTTATAAGTTCTTCAGGTGTTCTTACGAATGGAAGCATAACTATTACATTGTGTAGTCCATATTCTTCACGAACTCTCTTTATAGCTTTACATTCTAGTCTAAATCCTTCTTCATATTCTGGAGAAATATATCTGGATACTCCTCTCCAGCCAATCATAGGATTTTGTTCTATTGGTTCTACTTCGTCTCCACCCTTTAGTCCTCTAAATTCGTTGGTTCTGAAGTCACTCATTCTAACTACTACATTTCTTGGATATATTGCTTGTGCAACTTTTGAAATTCCTTCTGATAGTTTGTCTATCATTAGATCTCCACGTCCAGTCTTAAGTAGGTACATTGGGTGTTCGCCAATCATATTTGTGAATATAAATTCTGTTCTCATTAGACCGATTCCGTCAAAGGATAGGTCTTTGTATTTATTTGCAAGATCTGGTTCTCCAAGGTTCATATAGATCTTAGTTGCTGTGATTGGTGGGTTGTATGCTGTTACAGTTTGTGTAGTAGCAGTAGAAGATTTTTCTTCTTTCTTTTCTTCTTGAAGGACATTTCCTTGGTATACGATTCCTCTTGTAGCATCTACTGTAACTTCTGCTCCATTTTTAAGAACTTTGGTTGCGTTTTTTGCTCCAACTATACATGGAATTTGTAGTTCACGAGATACGATAGCTGCGTGACAAGTTCTTCCACCTTCGTCTGTAACTACGGCTTTTGCCTTCTTCATGGCTGGTACCATGTCAGGATTTGTCATTTCTGTTACTAGAATATCTCCTTCTTCAACTTGAGATATTTCAGTAAGATTCTTTATATTTTTAACTCTTCCGCGACCTATGCCAGGGCTTGCTGGAAGTCCTTTGCAAAGTGGGATTAGCTTTTCTTCTTTTTCTTCTGCACCGATGGTTGTTATTGGTCTTGATTGTAGGAAGTAAAATTCTCCTGTATCTTTATCGAATGCCCATTCGGTGTCTTGAACTGAGCCGTAGATATTTTCTATCTTAAGACCCATTTCTATGAGTTTATTAAGTTCATCTCTAGTTAGTGATTCTTCTTCAACTGCATCTTTTCCTAGGTAGTCTTCTACATTTACTACTTCTGTGCCTACGCCATCTTCTTTCTTAACTACCATTGATAGTTTAGATGCAACGTGTTTTTCTTTGATTTCTTTTGTCTTCTTGTCGATAATATATTCATCTGGAGTTACTGTTCCACTTACAACTGCTTCTCCAAGTCCCCAAGATGAGTTGATCATCATTTCATCTGTATTTTGGTTAATTGGGTTTGCTGTAAACATTACACCAGATTTCTTTGAATTAACCATCTTTTGAACTACTGCTGAAAGTAGTACGTCAAAGTGATCGAAGTGTTGTTTTTCTCTGTAATATATTGCTCTACCGGTCCATAGTGATGCCCAACACATCTTCACATGTTTTACGAGTTCTTCTTCTCCTCTTATGTGTAGGTAGGTATCTTGTTGACCAGCAAAGGATGCATCTGGTAGATCTTCTGCTGTTGCTGAACTTCTAACAGCTACTTCTGGATCTGTCATATTTATGGATTTTGAAAAATCTAAATACGATTTTTTGATTTCTTCTTCTAGCTCTGGAAGTATTGGAGCTTCCATAATCTTTTGTCTAACTTCTTTAGATACGTCGTTTAGCTGTTCTACATCGTCAACATTAAGTGACTCAATTAAAAATGTAATTACTTCGTCGAGTTCAGCATAATGTATAAAATCTTTGTAGGCTCCTGCGGTTACGCAAAATCCTGGAGGTACTGGCAATCCATTCCCAGTCATTTCACCTAGATTTGCTCCCTTTCCACCTACTATTGGGAGATCATCTTTTTTGATCTCATTAAAAAATTTAATATATTTGTAAGACATCCTCAGCCTCCTCTTTCTATATTATTATAACACAAAAAAAATCTGTTGCACTAGTCTTTTACTTTTTCGATTAACTCTTTGATAGAAAGAGTGGATACATATTCATCTTTAATATCTAGCTCTTTTAATAGTGCATCTAATTTGTTTTTATCCTTCACTTCAATTTCTAAATATGGATAAGGAAGCACAGTTTTTTCATGAGTATCAAAATCAAATCTGGCGCCTCTGAAGGTATATGATCTTCTATTTTTCTTAGTCTCTTCAAAACTGTCGTATCCAAGAAGTCTTAGCGTTTCAATCATTGGACTGAGCTTATCAATTACCACAGTGTGCTCTTTACTTTTTCTAAGAACATCATCCTTTATTCTCTCTTTAAAAGTAAGTTCTACTTCGTCTTTGTTTTTTTCTACGAAGTGGGTTATTCTTATTCTAAAATATCCAAGATCACTTTTAATTGGATGGGATTTTGAATTTATAAGAATATTTACTTGGTTTTCTTCGCCAAGATATATGCCACCATTATTTTTTATATATGTTTCTATTTTTTCTAAATCGGCACCGATTATTTTAACTTCTTGTTCTAGCTCCATATCTTTTTTACCTCAAAATCTATATAGTCTGATGAGACGCAGATGACTTCCATTCCGTCGAAATTTCCTTCCACCACTTCTCTATGTCCTTCTCCGTGAAGATGGCCATAGAGTAGGATCTCTGCTCCATATTCAAGTGCAATTTTTCCGAAGTCATTTAGATTCTTATTTCCATCGAATGGCGGATAGTGAAGCAGTACTATCTTTCTTTCTGCTTTTGAACTTTCTATTGAATTTCTAAGTCTTCCCATCTCTCTTAAATATATTTTTTCCATGTCAGTTTTATATTCGGAGCTAGATTTGTCCATCCAGCCCCTGGTACCACAGATTCCTATGCCGTTATATTCATAGGAAGTGTTTTGTAAAAATATAGTTTTTCTGAGATTCAGTCCATTTAGTTTACTCATGGAACTCCACCAATAGTCGTGGTTTCCCTTGGTGATTATCTTTGTTCCTGGTAGTGAATCGATAAGTTCTAAGTCACTTATTGCATCTTCAAGTTTAAGTCCCCATGAAATATCTCCAGGCAGGAGGACTAAATCATCATCTTTTATATTTTCATTCCAAGATTTTATTATTTTCTTATCATGGTCTATCCAATTTTCACCGAAGATGTCCATCGGCTTCTCGCCAGATGCATCCAGGTGTAGGTCTGCTATTGCGTAGATCATTTTTATAGCCTCAATATATTTATTTTCATTTCTTCTGCAACTTTTAAATCTCTTGTAGAAGATGTAAAGTATAACACTTGACGATCCTCTGAAATCCTCTTAAGGAGCTTCATAGTAAGATATGCTCTCTTGTCGTCAAAGGTTAGAAGTGCATCGTCCATTATTATAGGAATCTTCTTACTGCTTATTATGTCGATTAGAGCAAGCCTAAATGCAATGTAGAGTTGACCGATGGTTCCTGTGCTTAAATTCTTTTCGTCTATGGTTATTCCAAGATCTTTTGATTTCACAGAGAGTTTCAAATCATCATCAATCATTACATATTCGTATTTCTCATCGGTTATTTCTCTAAAGTATAGAGATGTCTTTTCAATTATCTTAGGTAGATTTTCTTCTTTATTTTCAAGCATCACACTAAGTAAAGTGGATTTTGAAAGCTCAAGTGCCTCTCTTTCAAATTCTAAATCTTCCATAGAGCTTTGTAGCTCAGCTATTTCCCCTTCGATCTCTTGAATTTTATTTAAGTTTAGATCTAGGTGAGAAATGTTTATTTCAATCTTTGAAATATTTAACTCTACTTCTTTTTTCTCTCTTCTTAGAGTTTCATAATCAAGGTCTGTCTTTACTTCTTCTCTATTTAATTCTTCAAATTTCTTTCCATTTAGATGAAAGTCTATTGAGCGATTTAGTTCTCTTACTCTATTGTCGATAGATTCTTCCGTTGCAGAATTTTTAAATTTTTCACGAAGTTCATCTAAATTACTAACCTCTTCCATTTTCAAACTTGTGTCAAGTTCGTCTTGAAGTTTGTCGCGAAGTATAGTGAGTTCCCTTAATTTTTCCAGATTGTCTTCATGTTTCTTATCTTTTAATGATTTTTTATATTCATTTATACTTTCATCCCTCATTAAATTTATTAATGTTTCCTCAAGTTCAGTGGTCTTTACTGAATATTTAGAAGATAGGGCAGAAAATAAGGTGTCCATCTCTCTTTTTTCCATGGTCTTATCTTGAGAGAGTCTTCTTAGAGCTTCTGTCCTTGAGATGAGAGATTTCATAAGACCGCTATTCACCCTAAATTTTACAATCCTTAAATGAAAGTAAAACCCTATAGGTAGAAGCAAAATTAGCAAATAATAAATTTTATATTTAAATGCTGCCACAGTTATTGCTATAGATAATATAGATAGAATTATAAATAGTAGGTAGAGATATTTTTCCTTTATCTTTAAATTTTCAATATCATGGGCAATATTTGAAATTTCCCTTGAATAGTTCCTGCTATTTAACTCCTTTAATCTATTTAGATTCTTTCTTAGATTTTCATAGTCCTTCTTTACGCTACTTGTCAAAGTTTCTACTTTTTTCTGTTTAAGCTCTAGGTTTACTTCGTCAATTTCACTAAATACTCTCTTAAGCCTATCGTTTATATCAATGAGTTTTTCGTAGCGATTTATATCTAGGTTTTTAAGCTCTTTTATTCTTTCTATTTCAGATTTAAGTCTTTTAACTTCTTTGTAGGTTTCGTATTCTGATTTTTTATTGCATAGGATTATATCTTCATCTAAGGCTCTGTTTTTTTTGTATAGATCTTCAAATTCTTTTAAATAGTCATCGTATTTCTTAGACTTTTCATCTAGCTCAAACTTTTCTTTTAAAAGCCTTTCAGCCTTTATCTGTAGTTGCCCAATCTTAGAACTCTTTAGATTTTCACTTCCTAGGGCTTTGATTCTCGAATCCATTTCCTTAAGTGCTACTAAGGTGGATCTTGAAATATCCATGGTGCTACTTACTTCGACTATTGAATCCCTTAGTTCTGTTCTTAGACTCTCTACCAACGCTATTGCATCTGATTCTACAAAAAATGTAGATCTGTAGATGGACGAGTTAACGCCCATAAACTTCGCTCCTGGCTGTTTTATCCTTGAGTATTTGTTGAATTCGTAGTCCTCTGAAATATCATTTGAATCCGTAAGGTTCATCACCTTTACATTTTCAGAGGCAAAATCTCTCTCTATCCTATAATCTTTTTCATCGCTAAACTCTATATTTGCGTTGTACTCTCCCCTTAGAAGAGGTCTGTAATTTTCAAACTTTTCGTCGTAGAGCCTTCTCTTAATAGAATCTTTTGAAAATCCATAGAATAGTCCGTATATTGCAGACTCCATAGTAGATTTGCCAGCTTCATTCTCTCCATATATGAAGTTAAACCCATCATCTAATTCGAGATTTTTATTATTAAATTTTCCAAATGAATTTAGTTCGATCTTTTTAAATTTCATCTTCTTCACCTAGAAGTTCTAGCCCTATTTCTATAGCTCTTCTTTCCAGCGGATTATCATGGTTTAATCTTTCCAAGTACTTTCCTAAGAAATTATCTTGATTTCTATCTATTATTTCTTCCAAGTCAATTCTCATCTTCATTTGATTTGAAAATACAATATTTGTAAATCTATCCTTTAAAGTCTCAAAGAAATACTTTGGATTGTCAGTCTTACCTACAAGTTCTATGCGAACTACATCGTCATTACTAAATTTAGAGATCGTCTCTATTAAACCATAGAGTTCCATTCCAGTTACATCGATTGTTTCATTTACAATTTCCCTACGATTGGACTTTATCTTCTCTACAAATATATTTTTATCAACTATATTTACAAGATTATAGGTTCTCTTTCCAGTTTCAGAAAAGCTAAGGCCTTCTGGACTTCCTGGATAGTAGACATTTTTAGCAGGTTCTGAGCTTTTGTGAATATGTCCCAAAAATACAAAGTCGTAGCCTTCGATGCTTTCCTTTGAAAAAGAAAAGTACTTATCCATATCTTCGTAAGAGCCGTGCATCATAAGTATATTTGTAAAATTATTGTCTAAATTAATTTTTAAATTGATTTTTGGATCAGAGTCTCTATCCCAAGAAAATCCATAGAATCTAGTATCTCCAAATTCAAAAAAATCTAGTGTGTTTCCAAAGATATATACATTTTCTGGAATATCTACAATCTCAAAGATTTCCTTGTCCATTACATAGTCATGGTTTCCAAAGCATATTAAGACTTTTGCCCTTGTACTTTCAAGGGTTTGAAAAAATCTTTTGAAGTCAGAAAGGCTAAAAAACTCCCTTTCAAACAAATCTCCACATAGAAGTAAAAAGTCCACGTCATTTGACGCTCTTACTATGCTTTCGAAAGTGATCCAAAGATCTTCTTGCCTCGTTTTTTTATCAAAATTTATATTGTTAAAGGATTTCTTTAAATGTAAATCCGCCGTGTGTATTAGTTTCATATTTCTTCCTTATATTTTCATTAAAAAAGGAGCCTAGCTCCTATTCTAATGGTAAAAGTATTGCCGCTATGATATAGACCCATATGCTCATGCCGCCAAATAATATTAAAAGCACAGCTATAAGTCTAACTGTAGAGGAATCAAGATTAAAAGTTTCAGCGATACCTCCGCATACTCCTGCAAATACTCTATCCGTTGATGATCTGTGTAAGTTCATATTATTCCTCCTTTTAAGTTGATTATACCCTAAAAATAAAAAAAATCCTAGATTCCTAGGATTTAATTTGATCTTATTTTGCTATTCTAGTTGCGTTTACATAGCGAGTTCCATAGTACTTTTCGCTAAGTGAACTTATTACAACTTTTTTCTTGCCTGATGAAGCATGTACAAATTTGCCATCGCCTATGTACATTCCAACGTGAGAAACTCTTGATGAAGATGTGGTTGCAAAGAATACTAAGTCTCCTGCTACCAAGTCTTCTTTTGAAATTTGAGTTCCAAACTTAGATAATTCATTGGAGCTTCTTGGCATATTAATTCCAAATGTATTTTTATAAATATCATACATAAGTCCTGAGCAGTCATATGAGCCGTTTCCAGCTGTACCATATACATATGGAGTGTCTAGCTTAGATAGAGCAATTTCAACAGCCTTATTAGCCATATCAGATGCCTTGCCATCTTTTATAACTATACCTTCAAATTGGTTTGTACTACCTTTTTTAGCTATCTCTTCTATTTCTGCTTCGTCTTCTGAGATACTTTCTTCTGTGAAGTTTATGGTTTCACCTGATTTTAGATCTACAACTGCTGGGCTTAAGTTATAAAGTTTTCCTTTTACATCTATTGCAAAAAAATTATTTCTGTAATCTACGATGTTTACTTTATCGCCAGCTTTTAAATCTATACTTCCATCTTTACATGTAGCTTTAGTATCTGCTTTTAAAGTAGCTACTGTTGCATTTTCTTTTGTAGTTTCTTCTCTTAATACAAGAGCTGATTTAAATACACTGCCCTTTATATTATCTTGTGTCATAACAACTACAGTATTTTCATCAGATGAAATTACAGTTAATACTTCACCAACAAATAGATTTCTTATGATAATTCCTGCTTCATTCTTAATTGTGGTTGGGTCTTTAACTGTGTATGTAGTTACATTTTTTTCAGTTATTATTACTTTGTCAGTTGGAACAGTTACTCTAGCTGGTCCTTTTTTAACTAGGTAGCCACCATCTACTTCTTGTAAGATTTCAGCTTTTTCTTCTAGTTCAAAGTATATTTTATTACCTGAATAGGTAGTCTGAACATGTTCATTTATGAAAATTCCAGTATCGCGTGCTCCTAGAGCTGCTGCCAAGCATAATGTCAATGCTGCGACAGTTGTTTTCTTCTTCATAACTTAAAATATTCTCTCCTTAAAATTATTTCACTGTCCATAGTATAACAAAGCGGTTACAAAAAAGCAATAAAAAGTTACAAAATAGTTAAGAAATTTTAATAATCTCTTAACTATTCCATTAAATATGTATTGACAGACTAGTCTGTCAAGTAAATCTATAAGCTGCGTTCTGTCTATTCGATCATCTATCTAGACCAATTGTTACCAATTGGTTCAAGCGACCTACCATTCCCGGAAAGCGCGAGCAACGCTTTTTAATCCTACTTGGTCTTGCTCCGAGTGGGGTTTACATAGCAAGTATATCTCTATACTTCTGGTGAGCTCTTGCCTCACCTTTCCACCCTTACCACTTGCGTGGCGGTATATCTCTGTTGCACTAGCCTTAGAGTCGCCTCCACCGGTCTTTCACCGGCACCCTTGCTCTGTGGAGCGCAGACTTTCCTCAGTTTCCTGCGATCGATCGATTTACTCTTAAAATTTTACCAGATAGGTACTAGATTTTCAATATTTTGTAACCTTTTTAAATTGGTTTGGGTTTGTTGTGATTTATTTCTGCTTAAAAATCTAAAAAAAGAATACTCTTATGCAAAAGTATTCTTATATAACCTATTTGATATAGGAAAAGTAATTAATATAAAAAGTATAGTTACAACAATACTACCTAATCCCATATTTTGTTGAGAAAAGAAATTTATTTGATCATCAATATTTAAAATTTCTATCTTATCTTTAAATGTAATTAATGCTTGAATAGCTGGTACTCCATAAGCAAATATTTTAAACATTTTTTTCTTAACTAGTGAACTAATCAATATTGATATATTTAGGCTTATTGAAAACAACATGATTAACACTACATTAGTTATTTGTTCGGTATAATTTAGTTTGATATCAATTTTCTTTAAAATTAGTAAATAAAGTAAGGAAAATAAACATCCAATCAAAGAATAAACAATTATAACTAAATACTGAGTTCTTATTATATTTCTAACATTAATAGGGATTAATCTTTCAAATATAAACTTTTTATATTTTTGATCATAGCTATATGCAAGCAATATAGTAGGTAAAAAGCCTAAATACAGCAATACCAACTCATGAGCAGATTCAAATATACTGATTAAAATTACTATTATTAGTAAAGACATAAATAAGAGAAATCTTCTTTTTGAAAGATTAATGTAATATGAAAACAATCCTCTCATGCATCCTCCTTAAGTTAATATTCTTTTTTCATAAAAATTAGAATAGACACTAAATACGATATTAGGAAAAATACTATAGAAAAACCTATAAAAGCTAATATTATATTGGTGTAGCTATAAAAATCAAAAACATTGGTTAAACCGAGAACTTTTTTTACTATTTCCATAAATAGTCTTACAGGAATTAAGGTAAATATGAAAGCCGCAATTCCTATTTCCTTAATACGATCTTGTCCAATTGCAAACATCATACATAGTACTAAACCACCATAAATAAGAGTCATTCCAATGCCTGTTGCTAATAAGTTTATTTGATGGCTTTCGAGTTGAGTTTTATCAAATACCTGTTTTATATACACCATTGAATATATTAATGTAATGCACATTAAAGATATAATAAAATATTCTATAAATCTAGCAGTCACTATTGTTTTTTTCCTTATAGGAAAGAGAATTTCGGTTTTGTAATCATCATTTTCCATATAATTCGCTATACTTAAAAAGAAAATAAGAGGAGCAAACAACATAATACCATAAGCGATAAGAGGGATATATTCTCTTGTGATTTCAAGAAAGAACAGTCCTATAATAAATATTAAAAATACAAATATGTGCTTTAATTTAAGTCCAGACACAATTAAATCTTTTTTTATTAGTCCCATCATAATATTGTACCTTTAGAATATATATTCATAATTTCTTCAAGTGTCGGATTTTCTATTATAATATTATCAATAGATTTGTCTAGGTCATCTCTAGATTTTAATAAAACGACTACTTGGTTATTTTTTTGTGAATAGGCTATCATGTATGATTTATCAAGTTTATTGAAACTTTCTGATGTGCATCTAGCAATACAATTTTTATACAAAAGGTCAATTGTCGGACTTGCAAATATTAAGTTTCCCTTGTTTATAAAAACTACATAGTCACAAATATGTTCTATATCGGTTGTAATATGACTAGAAAAAACTATTGAACGATCTCCATTTTCTATAAATTCTTGAAATTTTTCTAATACTTCACTTCTTTTTACAGGGTCAAGTGAACTTGTAGGTTCATCTAAGATTAATAATTCAGGTGAATGTGACATAGTGATTACTATGGATAACATTTTTTGCATCCCTTTTGAATAATCTCCAATCTTCTTCCCATTATCAATTCCAAAATTACTTAAACTACTAAAAAAATATTTTTCATCCCAGACCTGATATATACTTTTATATATTTTTGAAATTTCTTTGGCGTTTAGATTAGATGGCAGGTATATTTCATCAAAAGATACACCGATTTTTTCTTTTGCATCTACATCGTCTATATTAAATTCTCTACCAAATATTTTGACAGAACCACCATCTTTGGATTTTAATCCTAAAATTAAATTCAAAGTAGTAGTTTTCCCAGAGCCGTTTTCTCCTATTATTCCCACTATAGATCCCTTAGGGACATCAAAGTTTATTTTATTTAGTTTAAATCCATTATTTGGATATGTTTTTTCTAGATTTTTAACTTCTAATATATTCTCCATTATTTCTCCTTTCTCATATCGTCAAAACTCTTAACTTGTAAATTTACCAAGTCTAAAAATTCATTTGAATTAAAACCATTAATATAAGCAAATTTAATTGTTTCGTCAATTTTTGTAATAAGATTTTCTTTTTGGTTAATTTTTAAATCGTGAATCTCGGGCTTCTCTACAAAAGTACCTTTTCCTACAACTGTGTTTAAAAAACCTTCATCACGTAAGATTTCATATGCTTTTTGAACAGTTATAACGCTGACACTTAAATCTTTGGCTAAAGTTCTCATTGCAGGAATACTATCACCAGGTTTTAATTTTCCGTCTAATACAAGTTTTTTAATTTGCGATACTATTTGAATATATATGGGGTCTTTAGACTGATAACTTATAAGTATTTCCAAACTCTACCTCCGTATAAAAAAGAATAAAAACGCTCATTCATTTAGTTAAGTTTAATACTTATAAATAAATTTTGTTTCCAAATGAAATAGACCTTTATAGTCCTTCAAAATCAACTTCAATATTTTCATGATTAGTTACCTTTTTTATATTTATTTTATTGTGTTACATAGTAACTCGATTGAACAAATACCTCATTTATTTATATAGCGCTCACAATGTACTTAATGTGCAAGTACATTTTACACTGCTAGGCATAATAAATCAATACCTTGATTAAATATAAAAAAAGCAGGGTCGCCCCTGCTATTTGTAAATTTTTATTTTTACTCTCTCATTGAAACCGGTTTGTCCAAGATTTCTTTTATAACTATTGCTTCTCTTAGACGATTAAGCCTTAACTCTTCATCTGATTCTTCTACTATGTCTGTGTAGAAATTGTCTTCCTTTATAGTCTTATAATCTTCTACTTTCTTATTTAAAGATCCTTTATAATCTTTTTCATAGTTTACTAAATCTTTTGTGAGATCTTCTGCCTGTAGGTATTTTGGATCCAACTCATCTTTTAACTTTTCATTTTCTTTAGTAGCTCCGTTAGTCCCATCAGCTCTATTGTTAAATCCTATGGCATCACCTAATGAATTGTAGGATTCCTTTGGATAGTTCGTCTTAATCTCTGCGTGTTTATTGGACTCTTCCTCAATCTCCTTGGTTATCTCTTTTAGGATGTCTTTAAATGAGCTCTTCCTCTTCTCTTGATCTTTCTTTATTGTGTCAATGGAGGTTTTATTTTTATTTTTAATTTTTTTTGTTGGATTTTTTTCGTAGTTTTTTGCCCTTTTTAGCCCTGCTTCAAAGGCATTTGAGGCTATCATTATTACAATAAATATTAAAAGTGATCTCATACTATATTTCTTTCTTTAAGACTTCTATTGCTTTTTGAAGTTGAGTATCTTCTTTCAAGTGATCGTAGCCGATGCCCTTTACATCATCTTTTAGCTTTACTTCTATGTCAGGTTTTATTCCTATATTGTGGATGTTTTCCCCTGATGGTGTGAAGTATTCTGATGTGGTAAGTTTTACTCCTGTTCCATCTTGGAATGGAAATACAGTTTGAACTATTCCCTTTCCAAAACTCTTAACTCCAACGAGCTTACCTCTATTAAAATCTTTTATCGCTCCAGAAAGTATTTCTGATGCTGATGCTGATCCTTCGTTTATAAGGACTACTATTGGTTTATCGTATTGGTCTTTGTCTGATTTGTATTCGAAGACTATTTTGTGATTTTTATCTTTTGCTGAGACTATGGTTCCTTCTGGTAGAAGCATATCTGCAATCTTAACTACTGATGATACTGTTCCACCTGGGTTTCCTCTTAAGTCTATGATAAGACCCTTTACGTTTTGTTTTTTAAGTTCGTCTAAGTGAGTCTTGAATTCTTCGTCTGTATGGTCATTAAACTGAATGATTCCGATGTATCCAAGATTTTCTATTTTGTGAGAGATTACTGTTTCTATTTTGATTTCTGCTCTTTCTACATCCATTTCAAGTGTTTTCTTTGTGGATGGTCTGTAGATGGTTAGGTGAACTTTGCTTCCCTTTTCGCCCTTTATTACTTTTATTGCTTCTTTCATCTCATCGCCAGTATAGTTTTTGCCATTTACCTTTACTACTATATCTTTTGACTTGATTCCTGCTCTGTCTGCTGGCGTGTCTTTTATAGGGCTTACTACTTCAATTTGATTGTTCTCATTCTTATATACGGTAAATCCTATTCCATAAAAGGAGCCTGAGGTTTCTTGGTTCATTTCTTTTAGATCTTCTTCTGTTAAATACTCTGAATATGGATCTTTTAGAGCAGCTACCATCCCTTTTAGTTCTCCGTCCCTTAGGTCTTCATCACTGACTTCATAGAGATAATCTTTTTTTATCTTATTTTCTAAGAGTTTTATTTTCAAGAATTTTTCTTGATCTTCTGCTCCAAGGAAATTCTTGGTTACAAATCCAAATGTTATAAGGTTTGTTCCAATTATTAATAGAATTATTAATAATAACTTTAAAAACTTCTTCATATTTTTCTCCTATACAAAGTTAAGTGGATTTTGTGGGCTTCCATTGACTCTAACTTCGAAGTGAAGGTGTGGCCCTGTAGATAATCCTGTGGAGCCTACGAGTCCTACTACTTGTCCCTTATCAACCGTATCTCCCTGTCTAACCTTTATTGCAGATAGATGGGCATATACCGTTACTGTGTTTCCGTGATCTACCATTACTACATTTCCATATGACCCTAGAGTCTTAGCTAGTAGTACTGTTCCTTTTGCTGCAGAAAGGGCTGGCGTTCCTGTTGGTGCCGGTATATCTATACCTGTGTGCATCTTCACATATCCAAGGATTGGATGTTTCATCATTCCAAATCCACGAGATAGCCTTGTATAACCTGGCACTGGCCAGCCTAGTGATGCTCCTGCTCTGGTGGTGATGTTCATCCTTTGTGAGGTCGCCATCTGTCTTTCTTTTGCTTCAGCAGATATTATTTCTTTTTTTAGATTTGCGATTTCCTTGTCTAGGCTTGCCCAAAGTGCTTCTGACGCTTCGTATTCTTGTTTGTACTTTTCAATATCACTTAGAAGTGAGTTCATGTACCTATTTTTGTTATCTGATGCTACTGCTAGTTTGCCTCTTTGTACTTCTAGCGATTTCTTGCTACTATCTAGCGCTTCATGAGCTACTTCTAGCTTCTCTGTTGATTCTTTGATTTGATTTATTTGAAAGTCCACATAGTCGATCATTTTTTTATCTGACTCTGCTACTCTCTTCGCCATTTCTATATTGTTAAGTAGTTCTTCTATGGATTTAGAGTTCATAATAACTTCTAAATATCCAACCCTACCATTCATATAAGAGGCTCTCATCCTCTCGCCAAATTCGTCTTGCACAGCTTCCAAATTTTTGTTTGCTTCGTCGAGTTTCTTTTCATTCTCAGTGATTTCAACATTTAGCTCGTCCATTTTTTGAGTTAAATCGAAGATAGAACTGTCGTATTTTGAAATCTCTGCGTCAAGTTTAGCAATTTCTGCTTCAACTGAAGATACTTCTGCGTTCTTATTTTTAACTTTTTCTTTTGTCTGTTTTAGTTTCTGTTCAATTTTAATCTTTTCATCTAATTTATTGTCGCGCTTCTTCTTAAGTTCTTTTGAGCTTGCAAATACTGCTGTAAATAGCAAACTAAAAGATAGAAGAGTTGCTACAAGTCTTTTAAATTTCATTTTTACACGTCCAAGAATTTTTTTGTTGAGAAAAGTGAACCTAGGTATCCTACACAGACTCCTATTGCTAAAAACATGATGAATATATCTATGTTTATATATTTAGGGTTCAGTATAAATAGGTCCATTTTCATCAGCTCAATCATAAATTTGTCGTAAATTATCGTATAGCCCTTGTTTATTACAAAGTAGGATATAGCCGCTCCAAATACTCCGAAGAGACATCCTTCTATTAAGAATGGTCCTCTAATATAGGAGTTTGTCGCTCCTAAGTACTTCATGATGGATATCTCTCTTCTTCTGTTGGATACCGCGATTTTTATGGTGTTATTTATAATTACTACGGATACGAATACCAATATAGATACTATTCCAAGTCCTAGGATTTTAATTCCTCTTTCTACGCTTAGCATCTTGTTGATAATATCTCCGTGGAAATTATATGATTCTATTCCTTCTTCATCTTTTATGTCGTCTATAATATTTTCAGATTCTTCAAGAGAATCCATAACAACTACAAGAGACGCTGGAAATACATTATTCTTTAGTGAATCAAGGACATAGCCCTTACTTTCCAATGATTCTCTGTATTGCTCCTTGGCTTCCTCTTTGGAAACGTAGGAAATATTCTTTACATGGTCATGCTCTGCTATCTCTGAAATGAGTCCATTTATTCTATCTTCTGTGATGTCATCTTCCAAGTAGAAGATTACTTTATCGATCTTGCCTGTAGTTTGGTATACCAGTGAGTTTACATTAAGCACAGATAGAAATACCATTCCAAATAGTATTAGCATGGCAGCTATGGATACTGTGGAGGCAATGGCCATGGCTTTGTTTCTCCACATACCTTTGAATGCGTCCTTTAGTACATTTAAAAACTGTCTAAACTTCTTCATAGTAACCTCCACATTCTATATCTGAGATTACTCTGCCTTCGTTTAGTGTGATTACACGCTTCTGCATGCTGTCTACAATTTGTTGGGCGTGTGTCGCCATTATTATGGTGGTGCCTTGTTTATTTATATTTTCAAGGGTGTGCATAATTTCAAAGGCTGTTTCATTATCCAGATTTCCTGTCGGTTCATCGCAGACAAGGATTGGGGCTTCGTTTACTATTGCCCTTGCAATTGAAACTCTTTGAGACTCTCCTCCAGAAAGTTCATCTGGCTTAGAATGTTCCTTGCCAGCAAGTCCAACTAAGTCAACTGCTTTTAAAACTTTTTCTTTTATATCTTTCTTTGAATATCCTCTTATTTCAAGAGCGTAAGCTACATTTTCGTACACAGTTTTGTTTGGAATAAGTCTAAAATCTTGAAAAACTACAGAGATTCCCCTTCTAAGTTCTGGAATTTTAGATTTTCTAAGTTTAGTTATATCATTTCCATCTATTAAAATTTTGCCCCTGGTAACTTGAAGTTCTCTTATTAGCAGTTTTATCATAGTTGATTTTCCTGCTCCAGATGATCCCACAAGGAATACAAAGTCTCCTTCAGGAATGTTAAGATTTATATTTTGTAGGGCTAGAGATCCGTTGGGATACTCTTTAAATACATTTTCAAATACTATCATATACTCTCCTCATTATGTATTATATAGTAAATCACTGATTTTGTTTAGTTTTATTTTTAAAAACTAATAATTTACGGCTTTTAATACATTTTTTTCATAAACTTAACATATTTTATTAAGCTTTTCACCTCAAAACTTTTCAAATAAAAAACCCCATCGATCCTTTTTAGGATTTTGGGGTTTAGTTCACAAATAGGTGAAATTTATTTTATTAAGATAGTTTTGGTTTTAATGCTCTTAGTGCGTTTAGAACTGATAGTAGAGCTACTCCTACATCTGCAAAGACTCCAAGCCATATTGAAGCATGGCCAAATCCTGCAAGTATAAGTACTAAAACTTTTACTCCAAGAGCGAAGAATATATTTTGATTTACAATTTTAACTGTGTTCTTTGAAATCTTAATTCCGTCTAATATTTTATTTAAATTGTCCTTTAAGATTACTATGTCAGAGGCTTCCACTGCAATGTCTGATCCAGTCATACCCATTGAAATTCCTATGTCTGATATGGCTATTACAGGGCTGTCGTTTACTCCATCTCCGACAAACGAAACGAGGCTCTTCTCTTTTTCTTTTATCTTTTGAAGTTCACTTACCTTATCCTCTGGAAGTAGACCTCCTATTGCATGATCGATTCCAACTTCTTTTGCGATATTTTCTGTTACTGTCTTTTCGTCTCCTGAAAGCATGTAGGTCTTTATATTGTTTTCTTTTAACTGGGAGATGAATTCTTTGGCTTCCGGTTTAATTATATCTGAAACTGTGATCTCGCCGATTAATTTCTTGTCATAGCTTACAAATATATTTGTACCTTCAACTTCTTTTGTGTCTATGATTTTATTATTTCCAACCAGTACTTCTTTGCCTTCCAAGGTATATTTTATTCCCTTGCCTGGGATTTCTTCAAAATCTACAACGTCATTAATATTTATTTTATTTTTACTCTTTCTTACAATCGCCTTAGCTATAGGATGGTTGCTTGACATTTCTCCAGCAGCAGCTATCTCTACTACATCTTCTTCGCTAAATCCTTCGTAAGATTTCACTTCTGAAACTTCAAATACGCCTTTTGTGATGGTACCTGTCTTATCAAATACAAACACTCCAACATCCTTTAGAGATTCCAAGTAGTTACCACCTTTAACAAAGACACCGTTTTTTGAAGCAGCACCTATTCCTCCGAAGATTCCTAGAGGAACAGAAATTATAAATGCACATGGGCAAGATATAACTAAGAATACGCAAGCTCTGTAGATCGCTTCTTTAAGTTCAATCTTAAATAGAGAAGGTCCCATTATTACGAGTAAAGCTGCAATAGCACAGACAATCGGAGTGTAAACTTTTGAAAATTTGGTAATGCTCTTTTCTACATTTGCCTTTCTTTGACTGGCATTTTCAACCATGTCTATGATCTTTGCAACCGCTCCTTCAGAGTATTCTTTAGTTACCTTCATCTTGATTGCATGAGATTTATTGATAGAACCACTCTTTAGTTCTTCGCCAACGGTAGCTTTAATAGGCACTGATTCTCCAGTTAATACAGATGTATCTAAAAATGATTCACCTTCTACCACCACACCGTCAAGAGGTACTTTTTCTCCAGGCTTAACTAAAATTATTTGACCTACTTCTACATCTTCTGGCTTGTAGAGAATCAAATTACCCTTATCATCAAGAACATTTGCGAAATCAGGTTTGATTTCCAAAGCAGATTTGATATTCTTTCTCGAATTGTCGAGCGCCATATCTTGTAGAAGTTCCCCAACAGAGTAGAATAACATAACTGCAACTGCTTCAGGATACTCTCCTATGGCAATGGCTGCAAATGTGGCTATGGTCATAAGGAACTGTTCGTCAAAGAGTTGTCCCTTTAAAATATTCTTAACAGCAGAAATTACTACGTCGTATCCCACTATAATAAAGAGAACTAAGTAGACGCCCTTTTTAATATTCAAATTATAATCTACAAAATGATTTAGTATGAGCATCAAAAGAATGAATGAATAGACAAGCATCTTCTTTTTGAAAACCTTTTTTTCGTCATCGTCTTCAAAGACTTCCTTGGCTTCATCTTCAGTGGACAAAACCTCTATTCCTTCTTCAAATTTATCCACAGATCTTTTAACTTTATTTTTAAGGTCGGGAGTTTTTTCATGCTCTACGTATAGCATTTGATTTACAAGGTCGTAATTTACGTCCTTTATCCCTTCATATTTTTTGATATCGTCTACAATTTTTGCGCTACAGTTCGGGCAATTTAAACCTTTTAAAATAAACTTTGTCTTCATAAATCCTCCTCCTTTAATTATTTTAAAATATTTTTTTGTATTCATCAAACTGAGTAGAACAAAATTTATATGAATACTTGTTCATATGTTTATATACATATTGTAAAATTTTATTTCTAGTATGTCAATAGATTTTAATTATATTTTTTAAATCTTTAGTATAAAAACCATTTCTTTGGCAAGAAAAATTTTTACATGTTACAATTAATTTAAAGATATAAATAAGAGGTGTAAATATGAGTATTAATTTTGGAAACAAGCTTCTCGGGTTTGGGATGATGAGACTTCCAAAAGTTGAGAAGGATGGAAAAGAAGAAATAGTGTATGATAAGGTAAGTGAGATGGTGGACTATTTCTTGGATCACGGATTCAACTACTTCGACACAGCCCACGGTTACCACCAAACTTTCTCTGAAGTCGCAGTTAACAAATGTCTTTCATCGAGACATAGTAGAGATGAATATATTTTGACGAATAAACTTACCGCCATGTATATTGATAAGAATGAAGATATCGAACCATTCTTTATGAATCAACTAAAGACTTGTGGCGTTGAATATTTTGACAACTACCTAATCCACTCCGTTACCAAGAATAACTATGATAAGTATGTAAAGTGTGGCGCATTTGAAGTGGTTAAATCCCTAAAGGACAGAGGATTTATAAAACATATAGGAATGTCCTTCCACGACAGTGCAGAACTTCTAGAAAAAATCCTAAAGGAACATGAAGAGATCGAAATGGTTCAAATTCAATTTAACTATATCGACTTTAACGACAAGATTGTACAGTCCAAGGCTTGCTACGACGTATGTAGAAAGTACAAAAAGGATATCATAATCATGGAACCAGTAAAAGGTGGCAAACTCGCAAACCTACCTAAAGACGCTAGAAATATCATAGAAGATCTAAACGGTGGTTCAATGGCAAGCTACGCAATCAGATTCGCCTCATCCTTTGACGGAGTTAGAATGGTTTTATCTGGCATGTCTAGTCTAGATGAAATGAAGGACAACGTGGCATACATGGAGGACTTCAAAAAAATAAATGACAAAGAGATGGAAGCAATAGATAAAGTCATAGAAATTCTAAATGCCATTGATATAATTCCTTGCACAACCTGCGAATACTGCCTCGAAGGCTGTCCACAAAATATTTTGATTCCAAGTATGATTTCCATACTAAATCAAAAGAAGATGTATGAAACTGCAAACTTCGAGCACAATTACGACTTGGCAACAAGACAAAATGGCAAGGCATCAGAATGTATAGAATGTGGAAACTGTGAATCAGTCTGTCCTCAACATATAGAGATCATCGACGCACTAAAAGAAGTCGTAGAAAAGGTAGAAAATAAATAAATTAATTATGGTAGTAAGAATTACTTGCTACCATTTTTTATTGGTAATATAGACATGAAATAGATAGAATAGATGAAATATATTTGATATACTTAAACAGATGACAATTTAAAGAAAGAAGGAGAGAAATGAATTTTAAAATTGAAAGTGGAAAAGGAGTAGAACTAATCCTTGTTCCAGAAAGCTTTGAAGGTTTAAATGTATGTGATGAAACTCTTGGCTACTTAAAGGATTCTTTTAGCCCAAAACTTGGAAATATCCTAACCATTCTTGGACCAGGTAAGAGCGAAAGAATCTTCGTAGGCATTGGAAAAGAAGAAAACCTTGACCACCTAAGACGTGCAATCTATGCAGGAACCAAAAAAGTTATAGAAATAAAGAAAGACATGGTATTTAAACTTGCGACAGTTGCATCTTTTGCAAAAGAAGACGTGCTTAAAGTACTAGTTGAAGGTGCACTACAAGCAACATACAAATTTGATAAATATCTAAAGAAAGACGAAGATGAAAGAGAAACTACAGTATTTATCGAAGGCGCTGAAGGTTTAGAAAATATCGTAGAAGAGTACAAAAACGTGCTTGAAGGGGTGTTTGTAACTAGAGATCTAGTAAACACACCAGCAAACGACATGTACCCAGAAGTACTAGCAAACTTTGCAAAAGAAGATCTAGGAAATCTAGGTGTAAATGTAAAAGTTTTAGGAAAATCTGAAATCGAAGCACTAAACATGGAAGCATTCCTACAAGTTGCAAGAGGATCAGAAAAAGAGCCTAAATTTATAATCATGGAATATCTTCCAGTTGCAGACGAAAAGCCAATCATGCTAGTAGGAAAAGGACTTACCTACGACGCAGGTGGATATGCGATAAAACCTGCAGGTTCAATGGCAAGTATGAAATCAGACATGGGTGGATCAGCAGCAGTAATAGGAGCAATCCATGCCATTGCAAAGAATAAAATTAAGAAGAACGTAGTTGGAATAGTAGCAGCTTGTGAAAACTTAATTTCAGGTAATGCTTATAAAAACGGAGACATCATCGGCTCAATGAAGGGACTTACTATAGAAGTTGGAAACACTGACGCAGAAGGAAGATTAACCCTTGCAGATGCTCTTTACTATGCAGCTACTAAGTACGACGGAAAAGTTATAGTTGATTTAGCAACACTTACAGGAGCATGTATCGTTGGACTTGGAATGTATACCACAGGTTCAGTTTCTAACTGTGACGAAAATTATGGTAAGATTGCAGATGCTTTCGAAAAATCTGGCGAGCTAGTTTGGAGATGGCCAACCTTCGAAGTTCATAGAGAATCAGTAAAAGGAACTATTTCTGACCTACTAAACACAGTTCCAGGTGGCGGCGGATCCATCACAGCAGGACTATTCTTAGAAAACTTCGTAGAAGAAAGACCATGGGTTCACCTAGATATAGCAGGTCCAGCATTTGGCGACTCACAAAAGGGCTACCTACCAAAAGGAGCAACAGGAGTACCAGTTAAATCACTTTACGAATTTGTAAAGAACTATTAATTTAATTTAAAAAAATTACCAGCAGAAATTATTCCCTGCCGGTTTTTTTATTTTAAAATAATTAATTTATCGTTTTTAAAACTCTTTCAATATCCTTTTTATCAGCCTTTATAAACTCTACCTTCTTTGGCTTAGAGATAATATCCTTAACTTCCTCTAACATTTCTGGAACATCGCCATGATAGTGTAGTGGAAGCTTAAAATAATTAAAGGTCCCGTCAAAGTTTAAATAATAGTCAAAATGTTCAAGTTCTGCCATTGATGGACCAGAACTTAAACCCATAATATTTCTTTGGTAATATTCTTCTTTGTCATAATCGTCAAAGCCTGACATAGATTTCCCTCTTTTAGTCACGTTTATATAAAGCTTATCCTTACTTGGGTTTAGAAGCGGATCCTTATTTAATTCAGGTCCATAAAATTCTCCAGCCTTGGCAAATGATAACCATGCAAGACATGCTTCAACTTCAGAATTTTTGTGTCCTTTAAAAACTTTTGAAGGCATATCTCTCATTTTTTCTTCGTATTTTGCCTTTTCTTCATCAGACTTTCCCATCATGTCCTTGTCGTATAAATAATCTAGTCCCAGTGGGTCCAAGACTTTTTTCGGATCTTCCTTCTTTTGGTCAGCATCACTTATCTTATTAGAATCATAATTTTCACCAATTACAACAATTCTCTTGTCATTATCCCAGTCAACTTTTTCACCAAAAGCTTCAGCGATTGCCCTTATTGGCACAAATGTCCTGTTATTTTTTATAATAGCTGGAGCATCAAGTTCTATCTTCCTATTTACATCACTGGAAATATCTTCCATAAATTTTTCATTGATTACAAGAGAAAGTTCATTTCCCTTTTTGTCCTTTATGATAACTTTTTGTTCTTCCCCATTCCAAATAACTTCCTTGCCCAGGTTTTCTGAGATGACTCTTATGGGAACCATAGTTCTATTTTCAAAAATAAATGGCGCCACATCAGATTTAATAATTTCACCCTTCATCCAAATCCCAATGTCAGAATTTGCAAACACAAGGCTTGGAATTGAAATCGCGATTAAACTTAGTCCCAAAATAAATTTCTTTTTCATAAATCCTCCAAAATATTTAATTTATTGCAAGAGTTTTCTGCAATATATATAAGAAAATTATATATGAGTGCAGAGAAAAATACAAAAGGCAATAAAGTTTGTTATAAAGCAAAAAAATTTAATTCAAATTTGAAAGAACTATAGGAAAACTTCTCTATTCTTTTTTCTTCAAAATAAAACACATTCAGCTCTTCGCATTTATTCAAACTTTTACATTCTCATGATCTTCAGTATATCTAAAAACCTATGCAAGTATTTCGATCTTTGATAAAATATGTTTAAGAAATAACTTAGTTAAGATTTTAAAAACGAGGTGCATATGGAAGTTAAAAAGATTAAAGTGAATAAAAAGAAAAATATTGCCCTAGTTGCCCACGACCACCAAAAAAAAGAACTTTTGGATTGGGTAAAAAAGCATGAAGAAAAGCTTAAAGGTCATAATCTTATCGGAACAGGAACAACTGCTGCACTGATTTCTCGCGAGACTTCTCTTGATGTAAAGAGGCTTGTCTCTGGTCCACTTGGTGGCGATTTACAGCTTGGGGCAAAAATTTCTGATTCAAAAATTGATATTTTAATTTTTTTCTGGGATCCACTTGAGGCACAACCTCACGATCCAGATGTCAAGGCTCTTTTAAGAGTTGCAACCCTATATAATATTGCCATGGCAACTTCACCTACTACTGGTGATTATCTCTTATCTTCCCCTATGTTTAACGAGGAATATGAAGTGGAGATTTTGGACAATGAATATTCTGTGGAAGATAGGATTTTAAAAAACGATTTTGATTGATTATTTAAAAAAATAAAAGCGGCTGAAAAGTCGCTTTTTTCTTTAAAATAAATAAAAATCACCCTCCTACAAGCTAAATCCCAAAACTTAAAAAAGATAAGTTCAGTTAACTATACGAGAATTTCAAATTACAAAAATCGACCTAAGGCCGCTTTGTATTTACTATTAAATTATCGCCACTATTATTCCACCTTCATTGGCATAGGTGGTAGTAAGTCCCTTTCCTTTGAAATATTTATAATTTGTAAAATTATACATTTCTTTAAGTTTTTCTTTTAGAAACATTGATCTATCTTCTGCATAAACTCCAACACCAACTATAATTCTATCTTCTAAGTCATCGAAGACTTCTCCGATATTCTTAGTTAGGTGTATTAGAGATTTTTTAAATCCTCTATTGATTTGTAGAATTTCTATTTCGCCATTTACTCCATGCATAAGTGGTCTAATATTTAATGTTCCTGCAACTTTACTTGCAACTTTACGCATTCTTCCGTTTTTAACTAAATTGTCAAATTTATCAAGAATGAAGTATAGCTTCATATTATCTTTTGCCGCTTCTATCTTTTCTACCAAATCTCCAAAAGAAAATTTATCTTTTAATTCGACGAGTTTTAAAAATATCGCCACTTCCCCTGCTCCTGCTGATAGAGAGTCTATTACATGGATCTTTATGTCTCCTCTTTCTTCTTCTATCGTATGTTTTGCAACCATTGCAGAGTTATATGATCCTGAGAGTTTGCTTGAAATTGTAATTACAAATACATCATCTGCATTCCTAGAAAGAATAGCCTCTTTATATTCTAAAGGTGATGGACAGGATGTAGTTACACTATTTTTAGAATTTTGCATGTTAGTCAAAAATTCATCTATATCCAGACTCTCATCGTCTACATATTCTTTGTAGTCTATCGTCATTTTAAATGGTACGACCACCACATTATATTTTTCAATTAGTTCTTTTGTTAGGTCGCAACATGAATCTACTACTATTCCTACCATACTTCCTCCTAACTGAGCTTGCTTTCAATGAGCGCTCTTAGCTCTCTTGCGTACTCTCCTATTACTTCTTTGTCTTGTCCTTCAATCATAACTCTAATTACAGGTTCTGTGCCAGATGTCCTTATGACAACTCTGCCTTCACCTTTTAATTTTTCTTCGATTTCTTTAATCTTATCTACAATTTCTTCGTGTTCTTCATATTTATATTTGAGTTCGTTTCTAACTCTTGCATTTTCTAATACTTGTGGATATGAAACCATAAGGTCGTTTAGCTCAGACATTTTCATATTCATATTCTTCATAGCTTCGAGAAGGAATAGTCCAGTTCCAAGTCCGTCCCCTGTGGTGTTATAATCTAAAAAGATCACATGGCCTGATTGTTCTCCGCCTAGGACTCCACCTATTCTTCTAAGTTCTTCCAAGATATATCTGTCGCCAACCTTGGTGGTTATAAGCTTTGCTCCGATGGTTTCTAAATATCTTGCAAGACCTATATTTGTCATAATGGTTCCTACGACTATATTATTTTTAAGTCCATTCTTATTTTTTAAGTATGTTGCACAGATTGCAAGGATGTGGTCTCCGTCTATTTCTCTACCAAGTTCATCAACAGCGATTATTCTGTCTGCATCACCATCGAAGGAAAATCCAACATCAAGTCCATGTTCTTTTACAAGATTCTTTATAAGTTCTGGATTGGTTGACCCACAGGATTTATTTATATTGGTTCCGTCTGGGCTGTCGTTTATTATGATTACTTCTGCACCTAGATCTTCTAGAACTTCTTTTGCAATCTTATATAGTGCGCCGTTTCCAGCGTCGATTCCAATTTTAAGTCCTTTTAGATCAAAGTCGTGGCAAGATTTTAAATATTCCTTGTACTTTTCCCTCGCATCTGTATGGATTACCCTTCCGATTTCGTCATAAGGAAGAGTCTTGTAAAGAGAAACATCAGAATTTATGATCTCTTCTATTCTATCTTCAACTTCGTCGCTTAGTTTGTATCCGTCATGGTTAAAGAATTTAATCCCGTTGTATTCAAATGGATTGTGTGATGCGGAGATAACTATTCCGAAGTCGTAATCTCCTGTTCTAGTTAGGTAAGCTATCGCCGGTGTAGGTTCAACGCCCACTAATTCCACATCGTATCCTGTGCTCATAAGAGCAGATGCAACTGCACATTCCAAAAGATTTCCAGAAAGTCTAGTGTCCCTTCCGATTATAACTCTTCTAAATGTACTTTCATTTCCAAGCACATATCCTGCTGCTTTTCCTATATCATATGCCAATTCTGGAGTTAGGTATTCATTTGCGATACCTCTTACTCCGTCTGTTCCAAATAGTCTAGCCATTGTAATTCCTTTCTACTATCTGTCTTAGTTTTTCATTTGTATTTAAACTTGGGTCATCTAACACAAGTTCTGTAAGTTCGTTAAGTATCTTTTTAAATTCAGGTCCCGGTGTGAAACCCATCTCAATTAAATCGGAGCCACCGAAATTTAAAAACTTAGGCTTCGAAGTCGGTTCCTTAAGAAGCTCTTCTACTCTATCTCTTCTCTCAAAAATATCATCTGCCGAGCGAGACTTCATAGTGCCAAGTCTATCGGCAACCATAAAATCATAGAGATTTAAGATATTGTCGCTTCCGACTTTTCTTATCTGTCTTCTGAGGGCTCTTTCAGTCATGACGCTTTGAAAAGTCATGTGATTTTCAATTAAAATCCTTACATTTTTTATAATTTCATTAGAAAATTTAAATCTTCTAAGGACATTCCTTGCAATTTCGCTACTTTCTTCTTCGTGTCCATAGTAATGAGCCACTCCGTCCTCACCCATCGAAAAGGTACTAGGTTTACCTAAATCATGAAGAAGAGCCGCAAGCCTTATTTCTAAAACTTCTGGAGAATATCCCACCACATTTAAAATATGATCATAGAGATTGTTTTCGTGATACTTAGAATTTTGGTCGTAGTCATAGGTTTCTACGATCTCTGGCAGGATAATATCCAAAATATGTAGCTCCTTTAGTAGATTGATACCCAGCTTTACATTTTTATCCAGTAAAATTTTTACAAATTCATCGCGAATTCTCTCGTATGAAATATTTTTAAGTAAACTTACATTTGAAATGATTGCAGACTTTAAACCCTCTTCTATTTCAAAGTCATACTTCGATGCAAATCTCACAGCTCGAAGAATCCTAAGAGCATCCTCTCTTATCCTCTCTTCTGGATCACCTATTGCACGGATAATTTTATTTTTCAAATCCTCTAGACCGCCAACATAGTCAATAAACTCTCCATTGAAGAGGATCGCATTTATTGTAAAATCTCTTCTCTTGATATCATCTCTAACATCCTTTGAAAAAATAACTCCCTCAGGCTTTCTATAATTTTTGTACTCACCTTCAATTCTAAAAGGAGTAATGTCTACAGAAAAATTTTCTGTCCTAGTAAGAACTGTTCCAAGAGATCCACCTATGTCGATGGTCTTATACATATGTAGAGTTTCTCTAATTTCATCGGGAGTTGCCAAGGTGGTGATATCGTAGTCGTTAATACTGTAGCCGAAAATCATATCCCTTACAGCACCTCCAACGAAGTAAGATTCGTAGCTACTATTTAAAATATTAAAAAGATCCATAAGCTCGTCAGAAATTATATTTTTCATAGATATATTATAACACATCAATAATCACTAGTTAATTTATAAAAGCAGCAAGAATTAAGAATTAAAAATATTACAAATACAGCTTTTATGATACAATAGACATAACAGGAGGTTTTTATGAAAAGAAAATTATTTATCATACTTCTAATACTCCCACTTCTGTTGGTAGGTTGCAAGAAAAATAAAACTACCAAACTCCCTGTAGATAATACAAATAACAAGACTACAGAAATAACTACAAATAAAGAAGGGGAAGATACACAAAATCCAGAAGGAACTACAGATGGCGAAAATGTAGAAAATCCTGATGAGACAGATCCAGCAAACACTGAAGTTGGAGATGAAACTAATCCAGAAGCTACTGCAAAAGCATTTGACAAGGACTTTTTAAGAAGTCTTTGCGACGACTCTTCCTACATCTCTCGTATTAGAGTTAACCAAGACTCAACTGAAGGATATACAGCAAGCTTCGTAGTGGATTACAAAGGTGACCTTTCTCAAGTAGAGATGACCATTCCAAAGACTCTTAAATCTGGAAGAGAATACATCGTCTTCTATAAAGACGACGAAAATGGAAAGATCGTGCCTGCTAGATCAGAAGATTCTTTTATAGAAATTATGTCTAGCGAAGACAAAAGCTTAAACTATGTGGAAAATAGATACAAGAGAGAAGAAAAACCACAAGACACTACAGTAGAAGATACTACAAACGATAAGAATTGAGGAAAAAATGAAGAATAAAATATTTACAATTATCCTTGCTCTACTACTTATACCTAGTTTTGCATTTGCAAATAATGCAAAGAAAATTGAAATTGTTTTAAACAACGAAGTAGTAAAGACGGACACAGAACCATTTTTAAAAGATAACAGAACCTTTGTGCCAGTTAGATTTATTTCTGAAAAACTAGGCTTTAAAGTTGACTGGGATGAAAAAGCACAACTTGTTACAATCACAAATAATGATAAGAAGATCGAGCTTACCATAGGTAATAAGGAAGCTAAGGTTGACGGCAAAGCTGCTGCAATAGACGTAGCACCACTACTTAAAGACAACAGAACCTTTGTGCCACTTAGATTTATCTCTGAAAACTTCGGGGTTAAGACTGGATGGGATGCTAAAGCATATAAAGTTATCCTTGAAACTAAAAAGTCTGACGAACTTAATCTAACTGAAGAAGAAAGAGCTTACTACGACCAAGCTAAGAGTTTGGAAGAAGATCTAAAGATCAAGTTTGACGAAATGAAGTCATACCTATTTGAAAACGCAAGAAAGTATAACGAAACTGAACTTAAAGAAATATATGAAGCTAAGAAGGCAGAAGCACTAGAAATCATTAAAAAGATTGAAGAGCTAAAGGTGCCTGATAAGTTTAAAGAATCTCATAGTTTCCTACTTAAATCAATGACCACCCTAAAGGATGTCATAAATGGATTTGACGATTCACTTATAAACAAGGACCCAAAGGCAGCTACAAAGGTTGTTGAAGATCTAACAGTATTTAATATAAGAATTGCAGAACATTTAAAATCACTTAAAGCAAATGCCGAAGGAATTCCTTACAACCCAGATGAAGCTATCAAAAAATATAACGAAACTAAAGATAGTCTACTTGGAGACCCAACTATAAAAAATCTTTTAGATAAGATCAATAAATAAGATTATTTACAAAAGAAAATCCCAGGATTAATTTCCTGGGATTTTTTATTGTCTATTTCTTGAAAAATTTTATTTAGTTTTAATTATTTATAGGAATATAGATTGTAAATGTACTTCCCTTTCCAACTTCTGAAGTAACTTCAACTCTTCCGTCATGGGCTTCTACAACATGTTTTACTATGGATAGTCCTAGTCCTGTTGAAGATATCTTCTTTGAACGGGAATGATCCACTACATAGAATCTTTCGAATATTCTATCTAAGAGTTCTTCTTCGATTCCTATTCCGTTGTCAGATATTTGTATTAATACATTCTTACCCTCTTTTGCTATCTTGAAGATGATTTCTCCGCCTTCTTTGTTATATTTTATGGCGTTTGTTAATAGATTTTGCATTGCTTCTTTTATCATCTCTCTGTTGACCTTTGCCTTCACTCTTTCGAAATTTTTTACTAGGTTAATATTTTTATTCTTGATTTCTATTGAAAGGTCTCCGCAGACTTCATCGGCTAGCTCATCTATATTTATCTCTTCTATTATTATCGGTTCATCTGCTTCAAGTTTAGATATTTTTAAGATATCATCTATAAGACTTTGCAAATTGGTTGATTGTTTATGGATTATTGTTCCAAATTCTTTTACTTTTTCTTCTTCTACGTTTCCAGATTTCAATAATTCTGCAAATCCAGATATTATTGTAAGCGGAGTTTTTAGTTCATGGGTTACATTGCTTGTGAACTCTTCTCTCTTTTGTTTAAGACTTGTTTCATAGGTCTTATCTGTAAGTAGAAGTGCTACTCCACCTAATGATTCTGATTCCGGTGAAATGAAGTATTCGTAGATCTTGTTATCTATTTCTATTTCACCTTTTATATACTTGCCTTCAAAACCTTCTTTTACTGCATCTAATATCTTGGTTTCATTGGTAAGTTCCAAGATATGAGATCCTTTCTTTGAATTGATAGGTTTTAGTATATTTATTGCTGAATCATTTATTAGTACGAGCCTTAGTGATCTGTCAAAGATGACAAGTCCTTCCTTCATCTTGGACAGGATTGCCTCTACTGTGTCGTTTTGACTCTTTTCCTTTGAGTAGAGTTTTTCTAGTTCCAGATTTTTTTCGTCGATCTCTCTAAGGTATGGATCTAGTTCTGGATAGAGATTTTGATGTTTGTATACTCCTAATTTTATAGGTGTGGTTATACTTTCTGTTATTCTCTTAGATATAAATAATGATAGCAAAAATAGTACAATCACTATTAAAATCTCAACTGGAAATATTACTTTAAATATAGAAAACACTGAGTTTACTTCCTGTGCGACCCTTATGATACTATCATCTGTTCTTATGGCATGGTAGATTGTATCCCTATTTAATGTCTTTGAATACCTTATAGAGCTTCCTTCTCCCTTTTCTAGTGCATCCTTTATCTCTGGTCTTTCCTTATGGTTTTCAAAGGTTGAAGAATCTTTTTGATTATCGTATAAGACCTTGCCATCATTGTCTATTAAATTTATTCTAAGTCCTTTTACTTTTAATTTTTCCAGACTTTCTTTATCTGTTTCATACTGACTTACTATTAACCTTGTGGTAGTTTGAAGATTTTTCTCTACATTTTGTCTATAAATTCTATAGAATGCAAGTCCCGAAAAAAATGCTGTAAATAGTAAACAGTAAACAGATATAAGCACCATGGAATTAAATATTTTCTTTCTCATATTACTCCATTTTGTAGCCTACGCCACGTATCGTTATTATATAGTCTTCGCCGATTTTTTGCCTAAGGCTTGCTATATGCATATCTACAGTTCTTGTTTCGCCTAGGTAGTCATATCCCCATATCTTCTCAATGATGTTTTCTCTCGATAGAACTATGGATTTGTTCTCTGCCAAGTATTTTAAAAGCTCAAATTCTTTGTAAGTAAGTGATATCTCTTCCTCGCCTTTAATAACTGTTCGTCTCTTTGTATCTATTTTTATATCTCTTACTTCGATTTCTTCTACTTCTCTTCCGATTCTTCTAATGTGAGCCTTAACCCTCGATATGAGTTCCATAACTCCGAAAGGTTTTTTGATATAGTCATCTGCTCCAGCTTCTAAACAGCTTACCACATCCATCTCTGCAGACTTAGCTGTAAGCATTATTACTAGTGTGTTGTCAAATTTTGTGTTGTCACGAATCTTCTTTAGTATTTCCTGTCCATTCATTCCTGGTAGCATTATATCTAGTAGAATGATGTCTGGAATTATTTCTGTTTTAAAAAAATCTGAACCTTTCTCGAAGGTACTTACTTCAAATCCTTGGGTCGATAGTGCGTATTCAATTAATTTCCTTATATCTTCCTCATCTTCAATTATTGCTATTCTCAATTGTTCCCCCTGTAGAATATTTTACCCATTTTGCAATATTACTACCGTGATCAGCAATTCTTTCGAAATACTTAGCTATAATTATTATATCGACTATCATCGGTGCATCCAAATCACCGTTTTTTATTCTTTCTATCATTCTATTTTTTATATTTACAAACTCTACATCTACCGCATCATCTTTCTTAGTTACATCTTCTGCATCTTCATAACTGTTCTTTATAAAAGAATAGATTGCGCTTTTAACAACGTCTTTTGAATATGTGGCTATATTAAATATTTCGAGGTAAAGATCTTTCTCCACTACTGGATCCATCTCAGAGATTATTCTAGCTATATTTATACATTGGTTTCCAATTCTATTTATATCAGTTACCATCTTAAGAGCAGAGCTTATCTTTCTGAAGTCGCCTGCCACTGGTTGAAATTCCAAAAGCATTCTAAGACATGTGTTTTGTACTTCTTTGTCCAGTGAATCTAGCTCTTCATATACAGAGTTAAAATGATCTAGACTTATGCTCTCTTCTTCTTTTATTGCGCTTAAAAGATCTTCTATGGCTCTTTCAACTAACCTGCTCATTTCGAGCATGGTTGTGTTTAAATCCAATAATTTATTATCTAATCTATTCATTAACCGAACCTTCCTGTTATATATTCTTCTGTTTTCTTCTTCTTTGGTCTTTCAAATAATTCTAAGGTTGGACCTTCTTCGATTATTTCTCCAAGTAAGAAGAATACTGTTTTATCCGATATTCTTAGAGCTTGACTCATGTTGTGAGTTACTATTACGATTGTGTAGTCCTTTTTTAATCTATCTACCAACTCTTCGATTTTTGATGTGGAGATTGGATCTAGTGCAGAAGTTGGTTCATCCATTAGTAGAACTTCTGGTTTTGTAGCTAGTGCTCTTGCAATACATAGTCTTTGTTGTTGACCACCTGATAATCCTAGGGCTGAACTCTTAAGTCTGTCCTTTACTTCATCTAAAAGAGCTGCGTCATAGAGAGATCTCTCTACTATTTCGTTTAACTCTTTCTTATTCTTTATTCCTTGCACCCTTGGTCCAAATGCTACATTATCATAGATTGATTTTGGAAATGGGTTTGGATTTTGAAATACCATTCCGACTCTCCATCTAAGCTCTATTGGATCCATCTCTGTAAAGATATCTTTTCCATCTAGTAGAATTTTACCTTCTACTTTTGAGTTGTCATTTAAGTCACTCATTCTATTTAAGATTTTTAAAAATGTACTCTTTCCACATCCAGAAGGACCGATAAGAGCGGTTACTTCCTTCTCTTCCATCTCTACATTTATATCTTTTAGAGCTTTGAAAGATCCATAATAAAAATCTAGGTTCTCTATTTTAAATTTACTCAACTTTTCCTCCCAATTTACTATCCAACGATTTTGAATACTTCCTTACAAATACATTGAAAAGAAGAACTATTATAATTAGCACCGCAGAAGAAAAGTTTGCTATATCTTTTGCGTTTCTTGCTGTTGACTCTGTGAACTGTGCCCAAATGTGAAGGGACAGTGTCTCTGCAGGTCTAAATGGATTTAAGAAGTTCGTCCTAGATGTAATGTCTAGGTTTGACCAGACGATATCCGTACTCATTCCTGCTGTATATAGTAGAGCTGCCGCTTCACCAAATGATCTTCCTGCTGCTAGTAGAACTCCTGTGAATATTCTTGAGATGCACGCTGGTAGTAGCACCTTTAGAATTGTAATCTTAGATGTTGCTCCAAGTGCATACGCTCCAAGCCTTACCTCTTGTTTTACTCCGTTTAGTGCATCGATGGTTGTGGTTGCTATAAGTGGCACAGATAGAATGGATAGAGTCAGCGCCCCTGCAACCATGTTCCACTTGGCTCCTGTCATAAGAATAAATACAAGGTATCCAAATAGACCTACAATTATAGATGGAAGTGAGCTTAGAGTCTCTATTGAAAGCTGTATGAAGTTTTTAAACTTTCCTTCTTTTGCAAATTCAACAATATATATCCCTGTAAGGATTCCAATAGGTGCAGAAACTAATAGGGATAGAAATACCATGTAGATGGTGTTAAATACTTGGTTCATTATGCCTTTTCTCGTAAAGGTCAAGAATTCTCTGTCATATGATTTTATACCTTTTATGATTACATAGGACACAAAAGCCAAAAGAAGAAGTATAATAAGCCCTGCTACTAGTGTAAATAATCCTGTTATAAACTTGTCTATCTTTCTTGCTCTATCAATTTTGTTCATTTCTGTCTCCTACTTTGTGTATCAAAAATATTAAAAGAATGGAAATTATAAATAGTAGTGCTGACATTGACCATAGCACAGAGTTGTACTCAGTCTTATCAAAGGTATTACCCATGTTTGATGCAATCACAGATGTAAGTGTTGATGCTGAATCAAATATAGATTTAGGAACATTTCTCGTCTTTCCTATTACCATTGATACTGCCAGTGCTTCTCCCATGGCTCTCGTAAGTCCTAGTATAATTCCTGTAATCATTCCTGATTTTCCTGCTGGTATAAGGACTTTATATATCATTTGCCATCTCGTTGTTCCAAGTGCATAGGAAGCATCTTTATATCCTTTTGGAACTCCTTTTAATGAGTCGATCATCACAGATGCAATAGTTGGAAAAATCATTACTGATAGAACTATTGATGCTGTGAGTATATTGTTTCCGTAACTTAGGCCAAATAGATCTCTTATAAATGGCACAAGCACCACTAGTCCTGTCCATCCATAGACGATTGAAGGAATCGCAACAAATATTTCTATGGTTGGTCTTAAAAATTTTTCGCCAAGCTTTGGAGATACTTCTGTTATAAAAACGGAGGACACTACTGCAAACGGTGTTGCAAATAATAATGCAAGTCCACATGTGTAAAAAGAGCCAAGTATAAATGGTACTGATCCAATAGTACCCTTGGCTCCAATAGAATCTGCAGGATTAAAATCTGAAGAAAATAAAAATTCTTTTAGAGAGTGTCCAAGGGTAGTAAATGTATACTGACCCTTGAACATTAGGAATGCTCCTATGAAGACAGTTATAAGGATGGTAGAAAATGAAATCCCGTAGACTATCCCTCTAAATTTCTTGTCCTGACTAGATATTTTTTTTGTTCTTTCTTTTATCATCTTTCTACTTTCATATTGGAAGTTGCGCCGTATCCTTGTTCTTCGATATGAGAAGCGTATTCATCAGACATGATGTAGTCGATAAATGCTTTTACTACTTCATTTGGTTCGCCTTTTGTATACATGTGTTCATATCCCCAAACAGGATAGCTTCCGTCGTAAGTTGTTTCAAGACTTGGTTTAACACCATCTATGGAAACAGGGGTAACGTCACTGTTATTTAAAATATATGGTAGAGCTACGTATCCTATTGCACCTTTGTTAGATTTAATAGTTTCTAGAAGTTCTCCAGAGTTATCAGTTTCTAGGTAAGAATCTCCTTGAGTTGTATCTCCATCAAGTGCATATTTTGTAAATAATGCTCTTGTTCCTGAAGAGTCAGGTCTTGTTACTAAAAGTACTTTTTCATCTGGTCCACCAACTTCACTCCAGTTTTTGATTTCGCCTGTGAAGATTTTCTTAAGCTGATCTTTTGTAAGATCGTTTACTTTTTCTCCAATGTCATTGTTAACTATTGCTGCCATAGTAACTACACATACTTTGTGGTCTACTAATTCTTTTGCTTTGTCTGCTTCTAGTTTGTCTTCTGCGTAAACGTCAGATGATCCAATATCTACTGAACCGTCAAATACTTGTTTAAGTCCAGTTCCTGATCCACCGCCGTTAACGGTAATAGAAATATTTGGTTCTACTTCTTTAAATTTATCTGCTGCATCTTGTGCTAGTGGAAGAAGTGCAGATGAACCTGAAGCTGTAATAGATCCTTCTAACTTATCAGACTTTTGGTCAGTTTGTTCTTCAGTCTTTTGATTGTTTGTTGTCTCATTTGGTTTTTGGTTTGTTTTAGCTGTATCTTTTCCGCATGCTACTAATAGTGCAAATGCTAGGACGATAACTAATCCTTTCATAAAATTTTTCATTAATATCACCTCTTGTAAATTCATTATAAGAAATGATTGTAAAGAAAATATAAAGAGAAATTTTCTTTTATGTAAAGAATTTTTACAATTAAATATTTTTATTTCATACAAAAAACCACCTTCGATTTTAATCTAAAGGTGGTGATTTTAAAACTTGGTAAGGTCTAGTACCTTTCCGTCAAGTCTTTCTATTAATTTGTGATTGTGGGAGATTAGTATCATCCCCATATTGTGCTTTAATCTAAAATGTTCTAACACTTCGAAGAGTTGCACCTGGGTTATCGCATCTACCATGGTGGTTATTTCATCTAGCACTAGGTACTTCGTCTCATCTGACATTATCCTTGCAAGGCAAATCCTTTGGAGCTCTCCTCCTGATAATTCCTGTGGAAACTTCTCAAGCCAGTAGTCCTTTATTCCAAACTTTTCTGCCACGTCACGATTTACATTCCAGCCTTCATTTAAGATCTTGTCTATCTTCCATTTTCTGTTTACAGATTTTTCTGGATGTTGAAACGCCATCTGAACTGGTAAGTATCCACTATAGTCGAGAATATTTTTGCCATCGACTATAACTTCACCTTTACTTGGTTTTAAGTATCCTCCGATAATCTTTCCAAGGGTGGATTTTCCATACCCTGATGGAGCTGTAATGATAAGCAGTTCACCTGGTGCCACTGTCAAACTTATATCTTTTAAAACTTCTTTTTTTCCATATGAAAATGAAACATTTTTAACTTCTAACATAGGTCACCTGCTTCTATTGAATGGAATCCATTTTCAGGAAGAGCTCTAAATAATGCCCTTGAGTATGGATGAGTAAGTCCGCTACCGTCTTCGCCAATATTTTCTATTTCTGTAGTTTCTATTATAGTTCCATCGTAGAAGAACGCTATTCTATCTGCACATTTCATCGCCATTTCAATGTCGTGGGTTATGACCACTGCAGACTTTCCTTTCTCTTTCACCGATTTAAAATAATTTACTATTGTGTCTGTGCTTTTCGTATCCATTCCCGGCGTCGGTTCATCTGCTATTATTAGATTTGCATCAGAAAGAATTGCATCAGAGACCAACACTTTTCTTAACATTCCTCCAGAAAGTTCGTGGGGATAGAGATTTAAAACTTCTCTTTCCAATCCGAACTCTTGATAGACTCTTTCAACATCGCGTCTATTCGCAGTGTATTCACTCTGCTTTCCAACTTTTAAAAGTGGATTTAGTGAGTTTACAGTCTGCGGTATAAAGGAAATTTCTTTTCCATAGAGTTTATTTAATCTCTCCTTGGTTAAGTTTTCTTCCTTATACTTTATTTCTCCAGAAACCAATGCGTTGTATGGAAGAAGTCCCAAGATCGCGTGAGCAAGTAGACTTTTGCCTGAGCCTGATGCGCCGAATATTGCCATGATTTCACCGTCCCTTACTTCCAAATCTAAATCGTGGACCACGTGGACGATCCTCTTTCTAAAAAAGCTTGTGTACTGCTCAAATGATATATTTAAATTATTAACCGTTAATAACATAGCATCACCTGTGAATTTCATTTGGATCTAAGAAACTTTTTAGATTCTCACCTAGCCTATTTACACATAGAACCAGGAATACGAGCATAAGTCCAGGAAATAGTGCAAGATAGATATGACCAGTGGTTATATACTTCATACTCTCTTGTAGAATTATTCCTATCGCTGGAGTTGAAAGTGAAAGTCCAAATCCTAAAAATGTTATCCCGGCTTCATGGAGAATTGCATGTGGGAATAATAGTACAAGCCCCACCACTATCTGTGGAAGTATATGAGGAAAGATATGATTCTTAAAAATATAGAAATTGCTCTTTCCCATGGCTTTTGAAATATTTATATAATTTTCTTCCATAAGTTCTAATATTTCTGATCGGAGAATCCTCGTAAGTCCAGTCCAGTGTGTAAGAGCAAGTCCGATTATAACTCCTTTTATCCCCCTGCTAACAGCAACAGAGATAAGAATTAAAAACATCATATGAGGTACTGATAAGAATCCATCGATTAGGAAATTTACAACTGTGTCAGTCTTTTCTTTTCCAATCACAAGTAAAATACAAAATATTATTGAGATTACAAAGCTTGCCAAAGTTCCTATGATTCCAACCTTAATGGAAGTTGAAAGTCCCTTTATCGTTCTAAGGTACATGTCCCGTCCTGCGTGATCTGTTCCGAAGATATGCTCCTTCGATGGACCCATTAGTTTTTCTCTAAAATTTGAAGAAAGTGCCTCTTCATTTATTAGTGATCCGTGGATGTAGATATAGAGAATAAATGATGCTGTTAAAATCATGATGATTATCATCCATACTCTTCTTCTACTCACTTCATCCTTGTATTCAACTTGTCTTTCTTTAAGCAGGCTATCTCTAATAGTTTTTGAATTAATCTTCATTTTGCCTCCTTATTCTCGGATCCAAGATCAAGTACATAAGATCGCACAATCTATTTCCTACGTAGACAAATATCATGCTGAATAGAACGAGACCTAAAAGTAGAGGCACATCTCCCCTAAGTCCTGCCTCAACAGTGAGATTTCCAAGTCCAGGATAGTTGAAGACACTTTCTGCAAGGACTGCTCCAGAGAAAAGTTCACTGAAGTATGTAAATTGAATAGTAAGTCCTGGAAGAATCATATTTTTTAAAGCATAACTATTTATTATTCTTCTCTTCCCTATTCCTCTTGAATATGCATAGAGGACATACTCAGAGTTCATAACGTCTATGACCTTTTGCCTAGTGTGTAGCGCGATATTTGAAATTCCAACTAGGGCAAGAGTTATTCCTGGTAGAAGCATATGGTAGAGCCTATCTGCTATGGAAATATCTTTTTCAAGGACGCCTATTGGACTTCCCATGGACGCTGGAAATAGTCCTAGCTTAATTGAAAATATTATAATCATAAGCATTCCAACCCAAAACTGTGGTGTTGATGCCAAAATAATTGCGTATAATTTTATAGATCTATCCTTTAAGCTTCCTTCGTTTGAACCTGCAACAATTCCTAAAAATAATCCAAATATTCCTTGAATGATCCAGGCAAAGCTCATTAGCATTATTGAGGATTTAAATCCTCTTCTTATTATTTCCATGACAGGTCTTCCATAGATATTTGAAATTCCAAGATCTCCTCTTACGAGGTGGGTTATCCAAATCCAGTACCTCTTTAAAAATGGAAGGTCCAGTCCCCATTCTCTTATAAGTTTCTCTCTCATCTCAGGTGTAAGACCCACGCCTCTGCTCCTCGCAAAAGCAGAGACGGGATCAATAGGGGAGATGTCCATCAAAAGAAAAGATATAAATGTTACAAAGATTAGTAAACAAATGAAGTAAGTTATTTGTTTTAGTACTTTTTTGGCCATCTTCCCCTCCTATTTATTTAGTCCATTTCCAATTTGAAATGGTATCTAACATTGGCCATCCACCACCATGTGGTTGAATCTTTTGTCTTCCTATATCAAGTCCATCTCTTATTAAGTAGACGTGATTTTCATTTACAAGCCAAACCCATGGGCAGTCTCCCTTAGCAGAAAGACCAGTTTCTCCGTCCCATTGAGCAAGTTTGAAGTTTTCATTTAACTCTTCAACAGTGTCTGAAGATAATCCCTTTTCAAAATATTCGTCAACTTTTTTATTTGAATAGAAGTTTGAATTGTAGTATTCAACTCCCCTATACTGAGATGAATAGCTGTAGAACATTTCAAGTGGATCGTATCCTCCCCAACCGAATAGAACTGCGTCTGAATACATATGTGGAGTTACGAAATCCCAATCTCCAAAAAATGGATTAATTTCGATTCCAATTTTTTTCGCTTGGTCGCAGAAATAAACTGCTATGTCTTCACGATCTTGGTATGCGTAGTAGAGGTCGAACTTAGCTTTTACGCCGTCTTTTTCTCTAATTCCATCAGAGCCTTCTACCCAACCTGCATCGTCTAGAATCTTCTTAGCTTTTTCTATGTCGCCATCATTTTCTTCAATGGTCTTATCGTTAAACCATGGAAGTCCGTCAGCGATAGAATATGCAGGAGTACCTTCTCCATCAAGAATGGTTTCGATCATTTCTTCTCTATCCATAGCGATATCAAGGGCACGTCTAATATTTATATCAGAAGTAACGTCGTTACCAATAGGTGCGCCTTGGACGATGGATTTATCTCCTGTAAATTCACCAGTAGATGGCACAGTTGGAAGAGATATCCCTCTATTGTCCACGGTCTTTATAGATTCAGTGTGGAACCCTGGGAATTCTGTGTGCTTTGCAGTAATAGGGATTCTAATTACATCGCAGTCACCAGATTTTGCAGTGGCAAGAGCTTGGTCTTGGTCCTTAAAGAATAAAAATGTAATCTTCTTGAAAGGAACTTTTTCTCCGATGTAGTATTCGTTTGGTTCAACTATTAGTTGTTGACCAACCTTCCATTCCACAAGCTTAAATGGACCGGAACCGATAGGATTCTTTCCATAGTCAGGACCATAGGATTTTTCTGGTACGATCGCAAGTGAACACATTGAAGATGTAAATGAAATATCTGGTTCATTTAGATGAATCTCTACGTGTTTATCATCTGTTGCAACAGCATCTACAAGCCTAGTTAAATTAACTCCAGGAGTTCCTTCCTTCTTAGCAAGATTGTAAGTAAAAGCTACATCACTTGCAGTTAAATCTGAACCATCTGAGAATTTCAAATCATCTTTAAGTTCAACTAGAATAGTTTTCTTGTCTTCTGAAAGTTCATAAGATTTCGCAAGATCAGGAACGATATTTAGATCAATGTCTCTCTTTAAAAGAGCTGATTGGAAAATAGAAGTTCCGTAGTGGCCAGAGCCATGGATAGGGTCCCAACCTTTGTCCGGTTCAGTCCCAAAACCTAGTACAAGCTCGTCCTTATTATGTAAACTTTCTGTCTCTACATTGTTCTTATCATTTACAGCTTTATTTTCATCATCCTTTTTGCCACAAGCAGTAAGAATTAATGTAAATAATAATAAAATAGATAATTTTTTAAATATTTTTTTCATAATTACCTCCTATTTAAAATTCTAACACAGTCTAACATTTGTTACAATAATTCAAAATAACATGCAATTTGTTACAAAAATATTATTGTTTTTAGTTTCAAAATTTATCTTGAATTTTTTATTTTTGTTAAATTTATGTGTTATATAAGTATATATATGGTAAAATCAAATATAGAAAATGTTTACATAAAAAATATTAATATAGGAGGAGAATATGTTTAATAAACACTTTTCAGAAATAAAAAAGACTCAAATCATTGCAATCATAACTGGAATGATGAATTCTATCGGCGCTGTTCTAAGTGCTTTTATGATTCAAAAAATCGTCGACGCAGTTACTTCTAACGAAGTACATCTTATAAAGGATCTGTCCATCAAATTCGTTATACTTTTAGTAGCATTTTTAATAGTAAGTTTCGCTTTTCAATACTATCTAAGAATTATCATTCAAACCGGTTCTTTTCAAATTAGAAAGAATTTATTTTCCAATCTTTTTAAACTGGACTACATAGATATTTCGAAATTTAAATCTGGAGACGTGCTAACTTCCATCACCAGTGATACAGAACGTATATCTGAGATGTACTCTCTATCCACAGTTACAACCTTTATGATGGCGACACAATTTATAATAACCATAGGTCTTATTACTTACTACAATTATTATGTAAGTATATTTGCACTATTTTGTGTATTAATCGGTATGCTCGTTTCTAAGATAACTTCTAAGAAAATTGCAGAATATAGCGTTGAGCTCCAAGCCATCTCTGGAAAAGAAAATTCACAAATCATAGAGACCATGGAAGGAGCAAGGACTGTAAAACAACTTAAAAAAGAAGAGTATTTCTTCGATGAATATAAAGATATCCTAGATGAAAAGTACAAAGCTTCCAAAAAGCTTGCAGTACAAATAGCTCTCTACTCAGATGTATATGTCTTTGCAAACAATATTATGCCATTTGCAACTGTGGTTATTTCTTTAATATTTGTACTTAGAGGCACTATGACCGTTGGACAACTTGTTGCGATTCTTTCTATTGCAGGAGCACTAACTGAACCGATTACATTCCTTGGAGATCTTATAAGCAAGAAAAAAGTTGCCGACGAACTTCTAAAGAAGAATGAAAATCTATTAGAACTTCCTCAGTTAGATTTCAATAAACCTATGCTAAGTGCAGGCAGTTCATTTGAAAATCTTACGTTTAAATCTAGTGGATATTCCTTTGGTGAGAGAACAATCCTAGAAGATGTTGATTTTACTTTAAATAGAGGAAAAGTCTATGCCATTGTCGGCGAAAGTGGAAAGGGTAAATCTACCATCTACAATATTATTTCTAAGTTCGTAGATAATAAAGATGTAGAAGTTTTGATAAATGGAAATGATATCTCTGAGATTTCATCAGCTGCCATCTATGACAATATCATGCAGGTAGATCAAAGGCCTTTTACTGTAAATAAATCAATTAGGGAAAATATAACCCTTGGAGATAATTTTAGCGACGAGGAGTTAAACAAGGTTATCGAAGTTTGCCAACTTAAGAACTTGGTTTTACAAAAGGGTTTAGATTTTGTAATCGATGAAAGAGGAGAAAATGTAAGTGGTGGAGAAAAACAGAGAATTTCAATTGCAAGGATGCTTATAAGAAAACCAGACCTTCTACTTCTTGACGAACCTACCAGTGCTCTTGACGAAGCTACCAGCGAAAATTTCGTAAGAGATATTATAGCTTTTGCAAAAGAAGAAAATATCACAATAGTATCCATCACCCACAGAGAAGACTTCACGAAGAAAGCGGATGAAATTATAAGAATTTAAATTTAAGCAAGCTCATTCTTCAATTTGGAAATTTGGAAATTTACAAAGTAGCAAAATCCAAAAGGAAGCGTTACGTACGAAAGAAATTGCAAGAAATTCAAATCGAAATAATCCGCCCGCAAATCGCACTGTTTGAGCGTTAGCGAGTTTGCGATTTGCAGGATTATGAGATTTAGAATTTATCAATTTCTGCAGTCGGAAAAGCGTTTTTGGATTTTGACTACACTCTATTAGCAGGCTCATGATAAGTAGCCTGCTTTTTATTTTTTGTATTAAATTTAATTTTATATTCACGTTCTTAAAATTTATAAAAAAATAGAACCTTTCGGCTCTATTAAAAATTATCTTCCTTCTATTCTCTTGTTGGATTTTTTAATTATTAGTCCAATTCGATTTAGAACTACTGTTATTACTATGGTTATCAGTATATTTACAAATGTAACTCCTAGATAAAAGTCTCTTGCGAGAAGCCTTCTGTAAATTATAAATCCTATAGCCCATGCTAACAGATGACTGAACTCAAAATCATATCTTATATATTTTGATTTAAGTAAGAGTTGGTCTGCAATTAAGACTGCCGTCATAGGTGCAAAGACTGATCCAATTAAATAGAGAAATCCTGTGATGTCGTCCATATTGTAGACCATCGCTAGGATCATTCCAAGGATCGTAACTACGACTCCAACGACTTTTGCGTTTAATCTTTTAAATATACTCTTAGATGAAATTCCTGCTGAATATGCGTCGAGAAATGTGGTGGTAACTGTAGAAAGCACTACTATTAATAGTCCAATGGTGCCTATGCCCGCCTTAATCATCACAAGGGATATATCTGTTTCTCCTGCATATATGGCTGCTCCAAGTCCGATGAACTGCATCCATATACTTACTATGGTATAGACTCCTGCTGCAACTAGCGCGCCTATCTTTTTCTTTTCTGAGTTCATAGTGTAGTCCCCTATAACTGGTATCCATGATAGTGGCATTGCTGCTCCAAGTTCTACTGCAGCTCCGAAACTTATTGCGTCACCCATTGCTCCTGCAGCATTTCCTGAGAATACATATCTACTTAGGATAAGTGTTAGCACAAATAGTAGAGTCATAGCAATTGTGTTTATCCATTTTAAGGACGTTACGCCTACTACTATCCAAATAATAATCAAAACTCCTATTACCACTGCCCATGTTCCACTTCCGTAATTTAAAAGTTCGTTAGCAGATAGTGCTCCGTCGTAAATCATGATTGCTGTCCATCCTGCAAGTTGAATGACGTTTAAGATCGCGAATAATATTCCACCTTTTTTACCGAAGGTTATCTTTACAGTTTCCATAGAAGATTTTCCACTTCTCTCAGAAATATATCCTGCTAAGTACATAAAAATAAAGCCTATTAAATGGCCTAGTAATATTGCATATGCTCCGTTTTTTAGTCCAAGTGAGGCATAGTAGGTTCCAGTTAAAATTTCTGCAATGGAGACCCCTGCTCCGAACCAAATCAGTGCATGTTCTGAATTTTTTGTCATTTCTTCACCTCTTAAATAATTATAATTTAGCTCTTTTCATTTTTCAACCTTGAAGATATTTCATTTAGGTGATAAGCTAGAAAATAATGAGGTTATCGAATAAATTTTAGATACCTTGTAGTTTAAAGGAGATTTTATGGACATACTACTAAATAATAGAAAAATAGATAGCAAAGATATCCCTATGCTTCAGATGCTCTCAGAGGAAGAACTATCGATGATGAGTTCGTCTCTTGAGGCTCAATATGTAAAAAAGGGTGAGACAATATTTACTTCTGGTCATCCTGCCGATGTGATGTTCATCCTTCATGAAGGAGTTTTCAAACTTTCCATGCCTCTTACCGATGGTAGAGAACAGATTATGTATATCTTCACTTCTGGAGATTTCGTAGGTGGATTAAATATTCTTTCCGGCGATAAATATGTCTACAACGCAGTATGTCTTGCAGACTCTCTAATTATCAAAATTTCTTCTGAAGATTTTAGAAATGTGCTTCTTAAAAATTATGATTTTTTAATGGTTTTAATAGAACAATGTTACGAAAGAATTAGAAAGTCCGAATCCCTTGTGGATATTCTCTCTGGAATCAACGCAGACATGAAGGTTGCGAAACTTCTTATAAACTTTGCAAATCTATATGGCAAGGTTACTAAGGACGGAATCCTCCTAGACTTAAATATAAATAGAGAGGAACTTGGATTTTATTCTGGCGTAACAAGAGAAACCATCTCAAGAAAACTAAATCAATTTGAAAAGGCAAAGATCGTAAGACTTCTTCCTAAGGGAAATATACTTATCAGGAAGATGGACGTCTTAGAAAATATTGTCAGCTCATAAAAAAAGGAAGGTCGCGAAACCTTCCTTTTATATTTTTGAAATTCATTTGTTTTAATAATTTTTTTAATCTATTTTTAAATCTTTGTCAATATATGCAATTTTTCCCTTTGCAAAACTCATCCAAATTTTTCCTTCCATCTCTTCATTTAAGAATGGAGTGTTCTTAGATTTGGATAGGCTCTCTTCAAATTTCCATTTCGTCGTCGTGTCGAAGATTACAAAGTCAGATTCTTCTCCAACTTTTATTTCTCCTCCTGGAATATTATAGAGCTTTGCTGCATTTGTACTCATAATTTCAACGAGTTTCTTTAGATCTATAATTCCTTTTTTTAAAAGATGCATATTCGCAAGAGAAAATGCTGTTTCAAGTCCAGTTATACCACTTGGAGCCTTTACGATTTCTCTGTCCTTTTCCTCCTTGGTGTGAGGAGCGTGGTCAGTTGCAATCATATCGATGGTTCCATCTGCGATTCCATTTAAGATTTTTTCTCTATCTTCTTCCGTTCTCAGTGGTGGATTCATCTTTGCACGAGTTCCATGTTCTAGCACTGCATCTTCTGTTAGAGTGAAGTGGTGAGGAGTTACTTCTGCATAGAGTCTTGCTCCATGTGATTTATAAAATCTAACCAGGTCCACGCTTACTCCAGAAGATATATGTTGAATTACAACCTTTGCTCCAGTATATAGAGATAGTGCTCCATCCCTAGCAACCATAACATCTTCTGCTGTCCTTGGACTTCCGTAGATATTTAATTCTTCGGAGACTTTGCCATGGTTTACTCCATTTTCTTTTATAAGGTTTGGATCTTCTTCATGAAAGGATATGACAGCGTCAAGCTCCTTCGCCTTTTCCATTGCAGCTTTTACAATGTCAGTTCTCATATCTGGGATTCCGTCGTCGGTGAAGGCTACTGCTCCAGCTTCTAAATTCTCTTCCATATTTACAATTTCAGATCCTTTAAATCCTTTTGTAAGAGCAGAAACTGTATAAACATTTATCTTTAATTCAGATGCTCTTTTGACAAAATCTTCTATGAGTTCTTTTGAATCCATAACTGGTCTTGTATTTGCCATGCAGATTACTGATGTGAATCCTCCTCTAGCTGCAGCCATAGAGCCTGTTTCTATATCTTCTTTTTCAGTTTGACCTGGATCTCTAAAGTGGACATGGGCATCTATAAATCCTGGAGCCATTATTTTACCCATCATATCTATTCCAGTCTTATTGGTCTTTTCGATGGATTTAATCTTTCCGTCAGAAATTTCTACATCTGTTACAAAGTCTCTTCCATTTGCAGGATCTACGAGCCTTATATTTTTAAAAATCATACTAGGGTTATCCTTTGGTGAACTTTCTTTCCTTTTTGAAGTATTAGCTTATCATCTGTAAACAAATCCGCTTTTACAACTAGGTTAGGATCTTGAACTTTTTCTCCGTCTATTGAAACTCCTCCACCTTGAATAAGTCTTCTAGCTTCTGAGTTGGACTTAGTTAAATTAAGCTTGGTCATAAGATCTAAGATTCCTATTCCTTCTTCAAATATTTTTCTATCCATATCTTCGTTTGGAATATTGTCAGAATCTGCTCCACCTTGGAATAGTGCTTTAGATGCTTCTAGTGCTTCTTTTGCAGCTTCTTCTCCGTGAACATCCTTTACAACTTCAAATGCTAGGACTTCTTTTGCCTTGTTTAACTCTTGTCCTTCTAGTTTTTCGTATTCAGCGATCTTTTCAAGTGGTAGCATAGTTAGAAGTTTTAAGAATTTGGTTACGTCTCTGTCATCGCAGTTTCTTAGGTATTGGAACATTTCGTATGGAGATGTCTTGTCTCTATCTAACCAAATTGCTCCCTTTTCTGATTTACCCATCTTTTGTCCTGATGCTGTGGTTAGAAGTTTAAATGTCATTCCAAATACTAGGTCGCTTTCAAGTTTTCTAACAAGTTCATATCCACCAATAATGTTTGACCATTGGTCTGATCCACCTAGTTCAAGCTTGACTCCGTGTTTTCTGTATAGATATAGGAAGTCGTAGGACTGCATAAGCATGTATCCAAATTCAAAGAATGTAAGTCCTCTTTCCATTCTATTTTTGTAACAGTCGAAGTTTAACATTCTATTAACTGAGAAATGAACTCCTATTTCTCTCATAAATGGAAGGAATTTTAAATCTAGTAGCCAGTCTTTGTTGTTTTCTATGATTCCTTTTCCTTCGCTGAAATCTAAAAAGTGTGAGATTTGTTTTCTAAAACATTCTGCGTTGTGATTTATAAAATCTTCTGTCATTACCTTTCTCATGTCGTTCTTACCAGATGGGTCACCAATCATGGTAGTTCCTCCACCTAGAAGTGCTACTGGTATGTGACCTGCGTTTTGCATATGTTGCATAACTCTTATTTGCAAGAAATGTCCTAGTGTTAATGAGTCTGCTGTTGCATCAAATCCTATATAGAATTTTACTTTTTCTTTTTCAAGCAGATCTCTTAACTCTTCTTCATGTGTCATTTGGTCGATAAAACCACGTTCTTCTAAAATATCAATTACGTTCATTTTTCCTCCTACAAAAAAATACGCCCTAAGCTTGAATGGACGCATTCGTGTTACCACCATTCTTTGCCTAGGGCCTTGTTCTAAAAATCACTGAAATCTCCGGTGGTGTAATTCGATTTCTCTACTGGGTCACCTTCACAGATTTCTTATTAAGTTTATTTCATTTTATATTAATCTATTTCCTTTGTCAATCTAATTTTGCTTTAATCCTATAAAATGGAATTTAATACTATTATCCTCTTATGTCTTCCAAAAGATTTGCCATTTCAATTGCAGTTACTGCTGCATCGAATCCTTTGTTACCCATCTTTGTGCCTGCTCTTTCGATAGCTTGTTCAATATTTTCTGTGGTGATGATTCCAAATATAACCGGCACTTCTGTTTGAAGTGAAGCTTGTGAAATTCCCTTAACTGCTTCTGTAGATACGAGTTCGTAATGGGTTGTAGCTCCTCTAATCACTGCTCCAAGGGCTATTACTGCATCAAACTTACCTGTCTTTGCAAGCATCTTGCAGGTAATTGGAATTTCAAATGATCCTGGCACCCAGAACACTTCTATTTCGTCTTCTTTAACTCCATGTCTCTTAAGACCATCGATACATCCGTCAAATAGTTTTGAAACGATGAACTCGTTAAATCTTCCCATTACAATAGCATATTTCTTACCTTGTGAACTTAAATTTGCGTTGTGAATTTTCATTTCTATCTCCTTTTTATTATCCTTAATTATATTTATTTTCTAAATTATTACTTAACGAATTCTGAAAGCATGTGGTTCATCTTTTCAGCTTTGGTCTTTAAGTAGAACTCATCGTCCTTTGTAGAGTGGATCTCTATTGGAACCCTTTCCTTTATCTTCATTCCAAATTCCTTTAGTGAATAGATCTTGTCCGGGTTGTTGGTCAGAAGTCTCAGCTCCTTTACTCCTAGATCTTCTAAGATTTGTGCTCCAGTTGCATAGTCCCTTGCATCTTCTGGAAATCCTAGAGCAAGGTTTGCTTCCACAGTATCCATTCCTTGATCTTGAAGCGCATATGCACGAATCTTATTTACAAGGCCGATTCCTCTTCCTTCTTGTCTCATGTAGAGAAGAATTCCTCTCCCTTCTTCGTCGATTCTCTTCATAGCCATGTGAAGTTGATTTCCACAGTCGCAACGTGATGATCCGAAGCAGTCCCCTGTCAAACATTCTGAATGGACTCTACAAAGCACATCCATTCCATCTCCGATTTCGCCTTTCACTAGAGCTATGTGATGTTCTCCTGTAACTGTATCGATATATGCGTGGGCTTTGAACTTTCCGAACTTGGTAGGAAGATTTGCAACTGCTATTTCTTTTACTATCTTTTCATGTCTCTTTCTATACTTTATAAGTTCTTCTGTTGTGGTTATCTTCATATTTAATTTTTTTGCAAGGTCAAATATTTCTTCTCCACGCATCATGTGTCCGTCATCTGCCATGATTTCGCAGCAGATTCCAACTTCCTTTAAACCTGCAATCTTAAGAAGATCCACAGTTGCTTCTGTATGTCCTTCTCTTACGAACATTCCATTTTCTTTAGCAACTAGTGGGAACATATGACCTGGTCGTCTGAAATCTTCTGGCTTTGCATCTTCTTCTGTAAGTTTAACTGCAGTTAATGCTCTTTCGTAGGCAGAGATTCCTGTGGTGGTTTCCACATGGTCCACTGAAACTGTAAATGCAGTTTCATGATTGTCTGTGTTTTCAACTACCATCTGTGGCAAGTCAAGTTTCATCGCATATTCTCTTGACATTGGCATGCAGATTAAACCCTTTGCTAGAGATGCCATGGTGTTTATTGCTTCTCCTGTTGCAAACTCTGCAGCCATGATCATGTCGCCTTCGTTTTCTCTCGATGGATCGTCTGTAACTATGATGATTTCCTTATTCTTTAGTGCTTCTACGATTTCTTCAATACTGTTTACTTTCATTTTCTTCTCCTTAAAATCCATTTTCCTTTAAAAATTCCAAATCAATAATGCTTTTCTCTTCCTTATTTATGAATTTATAGACGTATCTTCCTATAATATCCGTCTCTATATTTATGCTATCTCCAAGTTTTTTGTCCTTTAGGTTGGTTTCTCTTATGGTGGTTGGGATTATGGAAACTTCTAGCGAATCTCTATCCACGCCTGAAACTGTAAGACTTATTCCATCCAGTGCCACAGATCCTTTGTTCACCACATATTTAAGTTCTTCCTCATCGGCAGAAATTTTATATACTATTTCATTTGCATTGTGGGTGATGTTTATTATTTTTCCAACTCCGTCCACATGACCTTGCACTATGTGACCGTCGAGCCTTTTCATTGGGCTTAGCGCCCTTTCAAGGTTTAGGACCTCTCCAACTTTTAGATCTTTGAATGTGGTGTTATTTATGGTTTCGAGCATGGCTTCTGCTTCGAAAAAATCTTCTCCAAGTTTTGTAACCGTTAGACAGACTCCATTTGTAGCTATTGAATCTCCAAGCTTCGTCCCTTCAAGCACGGCCTTCGCCTTTATATTTAATGTGTAGAGATCTCTTTCTTTTCTAATACTATTTAAACTTCCTAGTTCTTCTATTATTCCTGTGAAAATACGATCAGATCCTTCCTTTTATAAGTATGTCTGTGGATATTTTAGAAACTTCCACATCTTTTAAATTTAAAACTTCATCTATCTTTTCGATTCCAATTTTGCCTATGGCTGAGATCCCATCTACTCCGATGATCTTAGGTGCGATGAAAAAATAGAACTTATCCACCAAATTTTCTTTAAGCATTGAGGCGTTTAGACTTCCTCCGCCTTCTAGGAGAATAGAAGAGATATTAAATTCTTTTAGTTTTTCAAGTAGATCTCTTAGATCCACCCTGCCATTTTTATCTTTAACAATTACTATTCTTACATTTTCCATCTTAGATAAGATTTCAAATTTTTCTCTATCATAGCTATCTGTTGTGGCAATTATTGCTATGTTTTCAAGATCCTTTGACAATACCTTTGCCGATTGTGAAATTCTAAGTTTTGAATCGACTATTATCCTGGCTGGACTGTGAGGGTACCTTCCTGCTCTTACGTTTAAGCTTGGATCGTCTTTTAGAACTGTATTTATGCCGACCATTATGGCGTCGCACATTCCTCTTAGTTCATGGGAGAATTTCCTTGACTCCTCTGAAGTTATCCACTGTGATTCAAATGTTTTTGTCGCGATTTTACCATCAATGGTCATTCCAGCTTTTAAAACCACAAAAGGTCTCTTGTTTTTTATATATGTGAAGTATCTTTCGTTAAGAGCTGTGCATTCTTCTTCCAAGACTTTACACTTAACTTCGATACCTGCAGTCTTTAATTTATCTATTCCTCTTCCCTGCACCTCTTTAAATGAATCGCAGTTTCCAATTACAACCCTTGCAATTTTTTCTTTTATAATTCTATCTGCGCAAGGAGGAGTCTTTCCATGGTGGGAGCAGGGTTCTAGATTTACATAGAGGGTGGATCCTTCCAGATTTTCTCCTCTTCTTTTGGCATCTTCTATTGCATTTACCTCTGCATGGTTAGAGCCAAAAGTCTTATGGAAGCCTTCACCTATAATCTTTCCATTCTTTACGATAACACATCCGACAAGGGGGTTTGTCTTTGTGGTACCGATTCCATTTCTTGCAAGTTCTATTGCCCTACTCATGAAATATCTATCGTCTAAGTTTTTCATTTCTTCTCCTACATCAAAAAAAGAACCCATTTCAGGGTTCTATAATACAAAAAAATACTTCTTCTTTCATCCAGACTATACTGTCGGTATTGGAATCTCACCAATTCAGCTTGCGCTCGCGGACTTTACCGCCGGTGGGGACTTGCACCCCGCCCTGAAGACATAAAATTTATTAAGTTCTAATTCAATGATACCATTTAATAATCTTTTGTCAATGGATAAAGATTAATTTTCTATTATTTTAAAATATTAAGGAAAACTTTGTCCTAAAAAAAATAATTGTGCTATAATTTAATTGAGGTGAAAAAATGAAATATAGAATAGAACACGACAGTGTAGGAGACAAACAAGTACCAGTTGAAGCTTACTACGGAGTACAATCTCTAAGAGGAGCTGAGAACTTTAAAATATCTGGCAAGACACTACACCCAGCAATGGTTAAAAACCTTGCAATAGTTAAAAAAGCCTGTGCAATCGTAAATAACAAGTGCGGAATTATGAGTGACGATGTTTGCAAATCAATCGTATATGCCTGCGACGAAATCCTAGCTGGCAAGTACCAAGAAGAATTCTTAACCGATATGGTTCAAGGTGGAGCGGGAACTTCTGCAAACATGAACGCCAACGAAGTTATAGCAAATATCGCTAACGAACACCTAGGCGGTGGACTTGGAACTTACGAACACGTACATCCAAACGACCACGTAAACATGGGTCAAAGTACAAACGACGTATACCCTTCAGCAGGTAAACTAGGAGCTCTTGATTTAATTCAAGGCTCTATAAAAGAATTAAACAGACTTTACAACGCACTTATGAATAAATCTGACGAATTCTCAACCATCTTAAAAATGGGTAGAACTCAACTTCAAGACGCAGTTCCTATGACTCTTGGTCAAGAATTCCACGCTTATGCATCAGTAATTAGACGTGATATCAATAGAATTGAACACGCTTCTCATGCGATCAAAGTAATAAACATGGGTGGATCTGCTATTGGAACAGGAATAAACGTAGATAGAAACTACTTCGACATGATCGTTCCAGAAATTTCAAAATTAACAGGATACGACCTAGAACAAGCTCCAGATCTAATCGATGGAACTCACAACCTAGACGGACTTGTAGAACTATCATCAGCTCTTAAAACCTGTGCAGTAAACCTTTCTAAGATTTCAAACGACTTAAGACTTATGGGTTCTGGTCCAAAGACCATGATTGCAGATATTATTCTACCTCCAAAACAAAATGGATCTTCCATTATGCCTGGCAAGGTAAACCCTGTAATCCCAGAAGTAGTAAACCAAGTTGCATTTAAAGTAATAGGAAACGACGTAACTATTTCAATGTGTGCTGAAGGTGGACAACTTGAACTAAACGCATTTGAACCTGTACTTTTCTATTCACTATATGAATCTATAGAATTTATAACTCACGGAGTAGAAACTCTAGTTGATAACTGTATAGTAGATATCAAACCAAACCTAGAAGTGCTTAAGAAGGATCTTGAAACTTCAGTTGGAACTATAACAGCATTCGTTCCACACATTGGATACCAAGTATCTGCAGACATTGCAAAAGAATCTCTAAGAACTGGCACTCCAATTAGAAAGCTTATCCTAGATAGAAATCTTTTGACAGAAGATGAAATAAATGAAATATTCGACCCACAAGCAATGACAAAACCTGGCATCGCTGCAGAATATTTAATCAAACAAAAACAAAATAAAGATAAATAAATTTATTTCAAATATTAATTAAGCGGTCTTAAGTTTTTAGGACCGTTTATTTATTTTAATACTAAAATTTTAAATTTATCTTGACATTATAAATTTCACAATATATAATATCTATGTTAAAGCCAAAGACAGCAGGTGCAACAGCTTAAATATCCTGCCGAGGTTCGAAAAACATTATTTTTTAATGATCGGATTTACGTCTCACGGCTTTAGTGAGATTTTTTTATTTTGGGGGTGAAAGAGTGAGAGAACAAGTACTAAGCCAAAAACAAGCCCAAGTAGATGAGATCAAAGAAAAGATTGAAGCTGCTAAGAGTATCGTTCTTATGAACTACCACGGACTTAACGTAGGAGAAGTTACTGAACTTAGAGATAAATTCAGAGCAGAAGAAGTTGATTACAAAGTATACAAAAATACTTTGATGAGAAGAGCATTTACAGAGCTTGGATACGAAGGATTAGACGAAATTTTAAAAGGACCATCATCTATTGCATTCTCAATGGCAGACGCAGTACCAGCTGCTAAGATCGCATCTGAATTTGCAAAAGACCATGAAGCTTTAGAAATTAAATCAGGTGTACTAGATGGTAAAGTTATATCAACTGATATGATCGAATCTCTAGCAAAACTTCCATCAAGAGAAGTTCTTATCGCACAAGTACTTGGTGGATTAAACGCACCAATCCAAGGATTAGCAAATGTACTAAACGGTACAATAAGAGGACTAGCAGTGGTATTAAATGCTATTGCTGAAAAGAAAGAACAAGAAGCAGCTTAATGCTTCAAAAAAAATATTAAAAAATTTTAAAAACATTTAGGAGGAAATATAATGTCAGAAAAAGTACAAGCACTTATTGAAGAAATTAAAACACTTACAGTTATCGAGCTTTCAGAAGTAGTTAAGGCTCTTGAAGAAGAATTCGGAGTATCAGCAGCAGCTCCAGCAGCAGTTGCAGTAGCAGGCCCAGCAGCAGCAGGCCCAGCAGCAGCTGAAGAAAAAACAGACGTTGACGTAATTCTTGAATCAGCAGGTGGAGAAAAAGTTAAGGTTATCAAAGTAGTTAAAGATATCACTGGACTTGGCCTAAAAGAAGCTAAAGCTCTTGTAGACGAAGCTCCAAAAGCTATCAAAGAAGGAATCCCAGCTGATCAAGCAGAAGAACTAAAAGCTAAACTTGAAGAAGCAGGAGCAACTGTAACAGTAAAATAATTTAATCTCAAAATCTAAAACAAACCCCAAAGTTCAAATGGACTTCGGGGTTTTTTATTGTAATTTTAAATTTTTTTATTTTTTATCAAAAAACCATAGATATTTCTATCCATGGTCATTTTTTTATTTATTCATAGCTACAGCTATTTTTGCTCCTACTTCTGCGTTGTGTTTTACTAGGGCAATATTTGCTTCAAGTGATTTACCTTCTGTCGCTTCTAGTACTTTTTGTAATAAAAATGGTGTGGTTTCCTTGCCGTGGATTCCCTTTTCTTCTGCTTCAACTAGAGCTTCTCTTATTGCAGTGTTTATTTTATCTTCGTCCATTTGTGATTCTTCTGGAATTGGATTTGCTACTACGAGGCCGCCTTCTAGTCCCAAATCCCATTTTGTGCTTGCGATATTTGCTGCTTCTTCTTCTGAGTTAACTTCATAGTCTAATTTATATCCAGATTTTCTTGTGAAGAAGGCTGGCATTTCTTCTGTTCTCATTCCCAGTACAGGCACGCCAAATGTTTCTAGATATTCAAGTGTTAGTCCAATGTCTAAAATTGATTTTGCTCCAGCACAAACTACTAGCACTTCGTTGTTTGCAAGCTCTTGTAGGTCTCTTGAGATGTCGAAGGTCTTTTCTGCTCCTCTGTGAACTCCGCCGATTCCTCCTGTTACAAATACCTTTATTCCTGCTATTGCACAGGTGATTATGGTAGATGCAACTGTGGTTCCACCGTTTAGTTTGTTTGCAACGATGTATGGATAGTCTCTTCTTGAGCACTTGATAATATCTTTTGAAGTTGCCATAAATTCAAGTTCTTTTTCTGATAGACCAACCTTTATTCTTCCATTTATAATAGCTGTTGTAGCTGGAGTTGCGCCTTCTTTTCTGATTATTTCTTCAACTGCTTTTGCCGTTTCAAGATTCATTGGATAAGGCATTCCATGGGAAATAATTGTGGATTCAAGGGCAACTACTGGGCGTCCTTCTTCCATCGCTTTCTTAACTTCATCACTGAAATCTACATATTTTTTTAAATTTTCTCTATTCATCTTTACCTCACACTTTCTATATTTAATTTATCTGACACTGCTCCTTCTGATTCCAATGTGATCTTGGAACATTTGGAAGCAAAGAGTAGTCTATCTTCAATTTCCATGTTGTTTAAATATGCATGGGCATATCCTGCACAGAATGCATCTCCAGCTCCAGATACATTTACAATATCTGCTTTTAGAGCCAGCGCTTTTATAAATTTATCTTCTGAATAGTAGATTGCACCATCTTCCCCAAGGGTTAGGACGATTTCCTTTATCCCCTTTTCTATAAGAGTTCTAAGGGCTTTTTCTAAAGTTTTTTCATCTTTTACTTCTATTCCTGAGATTTCTTCTATTTCGTACTTGTTTGCTTTAAGTATTGAAATATTTTTTACGTGATCTCTTAGTTTTACAGCTTTATTTACAGATACTGCCTCAACCATGGTCTCTACTCCAAGGCTTAAAAGATACTCAATGGCATCTTCTCTTAAATTTGTATCGATGACCAATAGGTCAAAACTCTTTATAATATTTGATTTCGTCTTTAGAAATTCTACGTTTAAAGAGTCCATTATATCCATATCTGCAATTGCATAGATCATGTCGTGATTTTCGTCGTGAATCGCAAGATACTTAGAAGAGTTTTTATCGTGGATCCTGAGCATGTCCTTGGTGTCGCAACCTACATTTGAAAGTGACTTCTCAATTATTTGAGCTTCAGGATCTGAACCTACTACTCCTATAAAGGACACAGTGGATCCAAGCCTTGCCAAATTCTCTGCGATATTTCGCCCAACTCCTCCAGGAGAAGTCGTGATGTGACCTGGGTTTGAATCTCTCATTATCAGTTTTTTAAATGGCACTGAGAGGATATCTACGTTGGCACCGCCTACTACCATTATCTTTTTTCTCTTTCCAAGAATGTATCCTCTGCCTTCGATATATCCCTTTTCTAAAAGAGAGGAAATATATGTGGCGACAGAGCTTCTAGAAATATTTAAAATCTCAGCCATTTCATTCTGTGAGATGGATGGATTCTTCTTTATAAGAGCAAGTATTTCTTCTTCTCTTGGAGTCATAAAATCACCTCGACTTTTGTTTATATTATAATCAATTGTCTAGTCATTTTCAATAGAATCCAAAAATTATTTTGTTAATGATCCATTAATTTAAAATTCATAGTAAATTTTTACATCAAAAAACCCCTCCATCCTTATCGGATTTTGGGGTTTTAATCTATTTTTTATTTTTCTTCATCTTGTTGTAGCAGTTTCTGCATATTGGCTCGTATTCATTTTGCGCGCCTATTACAACTCTTTGCATCTCGTCTGACTTTCTGTGAGAAACCCAGGCGTCACTGCCGCATTTTACACAGACTGCATGGTGTTTGGTTATATAGTCGCAAATTGGCATGAGGTCTTTTACAATTTCAAATGGAGTCCCTTCGAAGTCCATATCGAGACCTGCCACTACCACAGTCTTGCCGTCGTAGAGGAGTCTATTTATATCTTCTAGTATCTCGTCTCTTTCTCCGCCTAAGAATTGAATTTCATCGATTCCTACTATATCTACAGGATTTTCTTCTACATAGTCGATTATATATTGGACACTATCTACCATCACCGCATCTATATAGGTCTTGTCGTGGGTGGTGATTCTGTCCTTTTTATCCCTTGTGTCCATTGCAGGTTTAAATGCACAGGTTTTATATCCAGCAATGGCAAATCTCTTCATTTCTCTTTCAAGACTCGATGTCTTACCAGAAAACATGGAGCCTGTGTGTAGGATTAATTTACCTTTATATTGATGCATTATATGTTCTTTAGTCCTTTTCTAATCGGATTAATTATTATAAATACTACTACTGCGCTTAGTAGTATTTGAACTATATTTCCTGGTATTGATGCAAATGGTGTTACGAATGATTTATACATTATTGCTTCTCCAAAATAATATCCTAATACCTTTATAACTACCATTAGCACAAATCCTATAATTAAATTTTTTGTATTAAATCTCTTGGTCACGTTTCCTAGCACATATCCCATGATTAAACATGTAATAACTGTGATTGGTGCCCATGCTATATATCCTGAGAATATGTCAAACATTCCCATTCCAATAGCTCCTGCTATAGCTCCTACGTATGGTCCATAGACTATTGATGCTACGAAGAATGGAACGTTGCCCATGTGAACGAGCCCTCCTGTTATTGGACCTGGAACTCTTACTACCCATGTAAATAAAAATATCAATGCAGCTGATAGAGCTGTGATGGTTATACTTCTTGTGTTTTTCATTTATTTCGCCGCCTTTTTTAGTATTTCTTGTAAATCTTCTTTCGTAAAGTCATATTCTCTTGAGCAAAAATGGCAAACGACATGTGCCTTACCATCTTCTTCTATAATCTTTTTAACTTCGTGGACTCCTATTGATGCTATGGAATCTTCCACCTTTTCTCTGCTGCAATCGCAACTAAATTCTATATCTTTTACTTCTAGAATTTCATATTCCATTTCTCCATATATTTTTTTAATTATTTCTTCTGGAGTATATTCGAGTAAAAGGTCTGTTACAGATTTTATCTGTGATATATTTTTTTCTATGATTTCTATATTTTCTTCTGGACAGTCTGGCATAAGTTCAAGGATAAATCCTCCAGCCTCTTTGATGCTTAGATCTACATCTACCAAGACTCCCAGTCCTACAGCTGATTTAACTTGGTTGGAATTTAGAAGATAGTATGCAAAATCATCTCCTATTTCAGATGTCAGAAGTGGAACTGATCCTGAGTATGGCTCTTTAAGCCCTAAATCCATTGTAATGTTTAAGGTTCCCTTGCCTATGTATCCACTTACGTCAATCTTGCCATCCGATTCTCTCGCTGGCAGATCCACATTGTTATCTACATAACCTTTTATCTTTCCGTTGTTTTTTCCTGTGACTACTACACGCCCTCCAGGCCCATCTCCTGCAATGATAGCTGTGATGGTATCATTTTCATTCTTAAGAGTTGAAGCCATTATTGATGTAGCAGTTAGCGTCCTTCCCAGTGCACATGAAGCAGTCTTACAGAGCCCGTGGAGAACTCTAGCTTTCTCTACGACATCAGTGGTGTCTGCAAACCTCATCTTAATCGTCTTGTCTTTTGAAATCGTACTATAAATTTTCCCCATAGCAAACAAATGTGACACGCTTAGCCGTGTCTATTCCTCCTCCTTCTGTGTAATTATTATATAGTTCTACTCTAAATCCACATTTTTTTAGGTAGTTTTTTACAGTTTCAATATCATGGGCGCATTCCACATGATTTTCAGTAAATCTCCTATAAGTTCCATTTTCTTCCCTTACAAAGAAATTTATATCATAATAATTTAGTCTTTCCTCTTCGTCGAAGAAATTTTCCCAAATATAAAATACATTTTCAGTTTCATCTATATAGACTTCTTCCATGCTTTGAAACTTGTAAAATGTATTTAAATCAAAGATAAATATTCCATCTGATTTTAAATTGTTGGATACATTCTTAAAAACATCTCTTAACTCTTCTGTATCTAGTATATAACTTAGGCTGTCTCCTGACGATATAATTGCATCATATTTTTTATGTATGTCGAAATCTCTCATATCGAGACAGAATAGATCTCCTTTCACCTTGTTCTTTGCAACCGAAAGCATGTCAGTAGAAAGGTCAAATCCATCTACTTTAAATTCATCTTCAAGGAGCTTCATCATGGTTCCAGTGCCACATCCCATATCTAGAACTGAATGTCTTCCCTTTAATTTTTCTCTTATAAACTTAGAAAAACCTTCGTAATCCAAGTCATACATAAGTTCATCGTAGATATATGCAAAACCCTTATACAATTTTAAGTTCCTCTACAATTTCTGTAAGCACTTTTGATGAATTTTCATGAAATACAAAGTCTGCCCTGTAATCGAATGGAGTCTTATCGTTATTTATTATAATAAGGTGTGGAAACATCTCTGGGAAAAAGTTAATAGGGCTTACTGTTAGAGATGAGCCAACTACTATAAGTAGTTCTTTACCATTTGCTTCTGTAAGTGCATTTTGAAAATCCATAGGCATGCTATCTCCAAACATAACCACATTTGGTCTTACAGTGCCGCCGCATTTTTCACATTTAGGCGGGATTTCCCCTGCATCTACCTTAGAAACTAAATAGTCAAAAGAATATGTAGCGCCACATTTAACACAGTGAGTGTCTCTAGTTTCGCCATGGACTTCAAAAATATTGCGTGATCCTGCCTTGTAGTGGAGATTATCTATATTTTGAGTTACTATTCCATCTAAGTAACCTAAATCTTCCATCTCGGTTAGGGCGAAGTGCCCCTTATTTGGTTTTTTATTGAAAAGATCCTTTAAAATTATATAGCCTTCCTTGTAGAATCTCTTTGGATCATACATCAAAACTTCTCTAGATAGGGCGGTAACTGGGTCAAACTTTTGATAATAACCTGTGTCTGATCTGAAATCAGGGATTCCAGAATCAGTAGATATTCCTGCACCGGTAAGTGCGAAAACTCCTTTGGAATCTCTTATTAGTCTTGCCGCTTCTTTAATACTCATAACTACCTCCTAAAAATAGATAAGTTGTATACAACATATAGAATAAACTGTGCAACCACTGGTATGAAGCTAAACCACTCAAAATCATCTATGGATCTTCTTGGCGTCTTCAAAACCTCGCTGTTCTGTCTTATATTTCTCTTCTTGCTCATATATTTAAAAATAATAATGAGTAAAATTACACTTATAATAGATAACATTGCTAGGACAACTACGGTGAATGCCTCCGTTGATCCTATCGATTTTGCAAGATTTGAACTTGAAAAAATACTACTAAAATTATCTGTTAAAAACTTAGCTCCAAGTATAGCGATTATATTATTTGTAAAATGACTGATGATAGGAGCATAGATAGACCCTGTCAGTTCCATAAGATTTGCAAATAAAATTCCAAGTAAAAACGGTGCCACGAAGTTCTGTATATCGAAGTGACTCATGGCAAAGATAAAACTACTTAGAAGAATCGCAAACTTCCTACCATAGATATCATAGGCATTTAAAATCATCCCCCTGAAGAATATCTCTTCGCAGATGGACGGAACTAGACATGCAAATATCAAATAAGTGGAAAATGATGATTTCGTAAACAAATCTTGGGAGAAGTTGTTAAACTCAACCACCTTTGAAATCGCATTTAAAAACAGTCCATTTAAAAGAAGTATTATCGGATATGCCAATATGGTCACTACTATTACAAGGACTATATTTAAAAATGAAATCTTGTTTACCGATAGAAGTCTCTTTACGCTTCCAGAGAAGAATAAAATAACCAAGGCTGGTATTAGAAGTAAGAAAACTTCTGTTATAAATGTCCCTAGGAAGAAATTCTTCTCTTGGATGGTATTTCCTATGGTTAAAAATAATATTCCAAATATTAGACAGAAAATATTAACTGTGAATATATTTATATTTTTTTTATAGTAATTTCTAGCTTTCATAAGTGAAAATATATGGGATATTTCTCATATGATCTCCATAGTTTAAACCGTAACCAACTATGAAGACATCCTCAATCTCAAAGCCAGTGTAATCTGCTTCAACTTCCACTTCTCTTCTGGAAGGTTTGTCTAAAAGCACACAGGTCTTAAGTGATTTTGGATTCTTATTCTTTATATGTTCAACTACAGCTTTAAGAGTGTGACCAGAATCTACAATATCGTCAACTATAAGCACGTCTCTTCCTTCTGCCTTCGCTCTTATATCAGAAATAATATCTACTTTGCCGCTGCTTTTTTCACCGTGACCATAGGACGCTGTGGTCAAGAAATCAACTTCAAGCTGTAAATCCATCTCTCTTATAAGATCGGCACAGAAGATAAACGAACCTCTAAGTAGTGAAATTACCAAGATATCTTTTCCCTTGTAGTCACGTGTTAGCTCTGATCCCAGTTCTTTAATTCTATTTTTTATATCTTCTTCTGAAAAAAGTATTACTCTATTCTTTTCCTTCATATTTTCTCCTTGAATTTATCTCTTTTAATTCTATATAGATCTTGTTAAGTGTTAGCTGGATCGTAAAGAGTATAATTACTACTATTGCAAGTACAAAATAAACACCCATAAATCCCTCCTTGTTTTATTATACCATTAAATCTCCATAAAAAAATCCCACTTATTTAGAAGTGGGAACATAATATAAAGTTTTGCTGCCGAGAGGAAGTATTTCATTCCTCCTCGCCTTGGTATGGGCTGTGTACTTCATAGTTACAGTGTCTTGGTAGGTTATTAGTCCTACATGTGAGGCATCTGTCCAATATACAATTGATCCCGGCTCAACCTTTCCACGGAACTTTTCTTGATAGAAATATCCATGGCGAGTAAGGTATGGAACAAGTCCTGAGCCGTCATTCTTAAAACCTGTTGTGATCCAGTTGATTGCCCCGGGATGGAAGCTTCCAGTTTCATCTATGCCTCCTTCGTTTATGCAAGTGGACACGAAATTGGCGCAGTTATTTTCGTATTCTGGTTCGTCTTTATAGTGTTTAAGAGCGTAGTCACAGGCAAGATTTCCATTGTAATCTCCTTCTCCGACCTCTTTTATAAAGTTTGTCGCAGCTGCTGTGCCTAGTTTACTAAGTCTATCATCGTCTATCTTTATTGAAGATATATCTATTGTTCCATCGTGAAGTGGAAATTTTAAATCTTCTAAAGTTTTCCCTCCATTAGGCATTAAAAATACCAATGTGGTCTTGGATTTTTTATTATAGAAATCTTCTACATAGTCTTCAAGGTATTTAGCGTAGGATTTAGCTTCGTCTGTGCTTGCCGCTTCTCTAAAACTCTTTACAAATGGAAGGTCCTTTGGAGATTTCTTAAGAGTCATATTAAACTCTGTGGTAAACTCCTCTCCTCTTGCAGTTTCTTCTGTGGAAATTATTTTAAAATTATCTATGTCGTAGTATCCTCTGTAATTTTCGATTAAAAATTCCTTCACATCGCCTTCTATATTCTTTACAATTTTGGGTTTCGTTTGAAATAGTGATGCGTTTCTAAAGTTTCTTGTGATTCTTGGAAAAATAAAAATAATTAGTCCTAGAAAAAATATAATTATTATTAATCTAAATATAAATGAAAAAAGTCTTCTTAAAAATCTCATAATACACCTCGTAATTATACTAACAGGTATGTATTACAAAACTTTTAAGAAGACTCTAAGTTTTATTTAAAAAAGTTTTTAATTTTAATCTCTTGATAGAATTAAAAATCCTTCTCCATCTATCTCTATCTTTGCCACCTCGTCCTTTACTTCATTTGAGACTGCTATTGTAGTAAATCTATTAAATTTTAAATTTTCTACTTCGTATTCAGTTCCATTTAAGGTAAGGCACACCTCTTTTGAAACTGGAACGATTGAAAGATACTTGTACTTATTCTTTTTAACTTCCACAGTTTCGTTTGAAATAAATGAAACTTCATTGTAATCGTCGATGAATTTTCCAGCTACACTTTCTTTTTTTAGTCTCTCGAGTAGAAACATGGAAGAAAACATATGATCAAGCCTAGTTCCTGTCGCTCCAAGGATTATGATATCATCTGCACCTTTTTTTAGAAGGACTTCTAAGCATAGCTCTGTATCTGTGAAATCTTTTCTCGAAGGATATTTTTCTATCTTTATATTGTTTTTTTCGATAAAGGATTTTCCTTCTTCATCTATCGAATCAAAATCTCCAAGCACTTCATCTGGAATTATATCTGTGCCTACTAAGTTTTTTATTCCTCCATCTGCAACAACGATAAATCTATCTTCTATATTTTCAAAAAGAGTTTCTCTTCTTACTCTGTTGCCGCCGCTAACGATTAGTCCCTTCATCTTAGTTCCTTAAATTTTTTAATATTTTCTATAGCGTCTCCTGTGAAGACTCCTGATCCTGAAACTAAGATATCTGCTCCAGCTTCATAAAATCTCATTGCATTATCAAGCTTAACTCCGCCATCAACTTCGATCTTAATATCCAAGTTTCTTTCTTCGATTAATTTTTTAATTTGTCTTATCTTGTAAAATGAAGACTCAATCATCTTTTGGCCACCAAATCCTGGGTTAACACTCATAACTAGGATTAGATCCACCTTATCCAAGATCCAATTTAAAATCGAAATATCATCTGATGGATTTAGCGCAACTCCAGCTTTAACGCCGTAAGATTTAATTAGAGATAGAGTTCTGTCGAGATGCTTCGTCGTAGAAGGATGGACAGTTATTATACTTGCTCCAGCATTTACAAAATCCTCTATAAAACTTTCTGGTCTTTCGATCATAAGATGAACGTCGAAAGCAATCTCTGTATGTGGTCTCATGGCTTTTATTATTGGAGCGCCGAAGGTGATGTTTGGAACATAGTTTCCGTCCATTACATCAAGATGAACGAAGTCTGCTCCTGCAATGTTTAATTTTTCAAGTTCTCCTTTTAAATCCGCAAAGTCACATGAAAGCATTGACGGTGAAATCATTAGTACTTCCTCCTATTTTTTAATTCTTCGTAAAGTCTTATATAACTTTCGTACCTTGTCTTTTCTATCTCTTTATTTAATAGAGCTTCTTTTACTCCGCAACCAGGTTCATTTACATGATGGCAGTCGTTGAATTTACAAGTGTATTTGTTAAACTCTCTAAAATAATATTTTAAATCTTCCTCTTCTATGTCCACTTCGTAATTTGAAAATCCTGGTGTGTCGAAGATAAATGTGTTGTTTTCTCCAGGAAATATCTCCACATGTCTTGTGGTGTGTTTTCCCCTATTTAATTTCGAAGAAACATCACCGGTTTCGAGATTTATATTTAATATATTCGAAATCAAAGTTGATTTTCCAGCTGCAGATACTCCTGATAGTGCTGTGGTTTTGCCTTCAAGTAGTTTTTTAAGCTCATCCTTACCTTCATTTGTAACTGCGCTATAGGTATAGACTTCGTATCCTGCTTTTTCATAAGTCCCTTTAAGTTCTTCTGCATACTCTTTATCTAGGTCAATTTTAGAAATCAAAATCTTTACCTTCATATCTTCTTTTTCATATTCAGCAAGCACTTTATCTATTAAAAATATATTTGGGTTTGGACTTTTAACAGGTATTACCACCAGTGCCAAATCCACATTGGCAACTGATGGCCTTTTAAGCATATTTTTTCTTGGATGAACCCTCGTTATGTATCCAAGCATGTTCTCTTCAACTTCGAAGTCTACAATGTCTCCCACCACAGGTTTTTCGTCCTTATGGCGAAAAAGTCCACGAGCTCTTGTCTCGTAGACTTTGTCTTCTTTTACATAATAAAACCCGCCGGTTAATTTTATAATCTTACCTATCATTTAAGCACCATGCTGTCAGATTCTTCGCCATCTATATAGAGAACGAATTTGTCACCTGACTTACCTTTTATTTCTATTGAAACATCTCCATCTTCAAATGTCTTGTGATAGTCATAGAAAACTGTGCTTTCACCATCTCTAATTCTATTTACAACGACTCTATGTCTTTGTCCATCATCGTTTACTCTTACTCTAAAGGTTTGAGTTTGTTCAGATGTGTTGTTTTCGTTGTTTTCAGTATTTCCGCTGTTTTCTGGTTCTGTAGGCTCTATAGGTTGAGTCACTGGTCCACTTGAAACGATTAGATGAACTGTAGAATTTTTCGCAACTTCACCGATTGGATCTTGTCTTACTACTTCATCCTTTCCAACTTCGTTTGACTCTTGATACTCAACTTCTACCTTAAGTCCACTGTCTTCGAGATACTTCTTCGCAACAGTTAGTTTTTCTCCTCTGAAGTTGATGGCATTTACTGGGTTGTTGTCCACTCCCTTTGAAATTACTATATCTACTGATTGACCTCTCTTGATTTCAAATCCTGCCTTTGGTTCTGTGGATATAATCTTGCCTTCTTCTATTTCATTTGAATATTCTTCTCTTACTTCACCAATATTTATAGAGCTTGATGTGAATAGATCTTCAGCTTCTGCTCTAGTTCTATTGATTACATTCGGTATTGTAACTACTTCATCTAATTTATTTAGATATACTTTTAGTGTATCTCCTGATTTTAATTTAGTTCCAGTAACTGGATCTTGAGATAGTACCACTCCATTAGGTCTTGTGTCTTCTTCTTCGTACTCTACTTCGAGTTTAAGTCCAAGAGTCTTTAGGATTGATCTTACTTCAGATTCGGATTTTCCTAGTAGATCTGGTGCTTCAAATTCAGTTACTTCTGGTTCTTCAACTTGAGGTTTATCTGCATTCCTATTGGAGATTACCCTTGGAACTATAAATACTAGAAGTGCAACTGTAAGTAGTGCAGCTAAAACTCCAAGAAGAAGTGGTCCTGTGGAATTTTTCTTCTTCCTATTTTTATTTCTCTTAAAGTTTTCTTCGTTATTTAAAGCTATATTGCTATAAGGAGAGTGTTCTGAATCGTCTCTTCTTATGACTTTTTTATTTTTACTAACTGGAGGGTCAATTTCTTTTTCTGTAATGCTTATTCCTCTTCCTAAAAGGATTCCCTTTATTGCCTTTATTGCAGCTGATGCGTCTTTGAATCTATCCTCAGGATTTTTCATGGTGAGTTTTTCTACCAAGATATCTGCATCTTCGCTTATATCTGGATAACTATCAGATGGTTTAGGCATCTTGGATTGAACTTGCATCAGTGCCACAGATACAGGATTTTCTGCATCGAATGGAAGTCTTCCAGTAAGCATCTCATATAGAACAATTCCCAAAGAATATATGTCAGATCTATTGTCTACCTTTGCTCCTCTTGCTTGTTCTGGAGAAAAGTAGTGAACAGACCCCATAATCGCATTGGTAGCTGTCACAGTTGTGTTATCAGCTATTCTAGCAATTCCAAAGTCCGTTACCTTTACCCTGTCATCATGGGTAATCATGATATTTGGACTCTTGATATCCCTGTGGACGATTCCCTTTGCGTGGGCAATTTTAAGTGCATCCAAGATTTGAATTGCATAGTTAAGTGCCCTCTTTTCTGGGATACGTCCTTCTTCTTTGATAACTTCTTTTAAGGTTCTACCTTCTATATATTCCATTACGATGTAATGTACTTTAAGTCCTTGTAAATCTTCTGTACCTACATCATAGATACTTACTATACTCGGATGTGAGATTGATGCAGCTGCCAGTGATTCTCTCTTAAATTTCTTTATAAAACCGGTTTCGTCATTGTACTGAGCTTTTAATATTTTGATTGCGACTATTCTATCAAGTCTTCTGTCATGAGCTTTGTAAACATCGCCCATACCACCGGTGCCAATTTTTTCTAAAATTTCATATCTAGTTCCTAAAACTTTTCCTATCATTCTTAACACCTACTTGTAAATATTATAAAAGTTATATTGTCGACTCCGCCATTGTCTAGTGCTTCTCTTAAAAGTTCGTCTGCGGCAGCTTCGAGATCTTCGTTTTTTAATATCTCTTCTAATTTTTTATCTGTAACCATGTTGGTAAGTCCATCTGAAGCCATAAGAAATATCTTATCTTTAATTGGACTTACAAATACATTTTTCTTTTTAATTTTTGATTCTGTTCCCAAAGCTTGAGTCAATACATTTTTATTAGGATGATTCTTTGCTTCTTCTTCAGATATTTCTCCCATATCTAATAGATAGTTTACATAGGTGTCATCTCTTGTCAAAAGTCTTAGACCTTCATCGTCCATTTCATAAATTCTGGAGTCACCTATATTTGTGTAGTATAAGTTGTCTTTAAATACCAATCCTATGGATAGAGTTGTACCCATACCTTTGTATTCTTCGTTTTCCGAAGATAATCTTAGGATTTTTGAATTTGCCATTTCGATTGCTTCGAGTATGGCTTTTTCAATATCCTCGCTATTTTCTATTTTAAAATTTTTAAAATATTCGCTTATTTCTAGGACGGCAGTCTTGCTTGCAGTTTCTCCTGCCAAATGACCTCCCATCCCATCACATAAGATGAAGAGGTTAAGTTCAGGATCCACATACAAGTAGTCTTCGTTGTTTTTTCTTACTAGTCCCTTATCAGTTCTCTTTGCTATTTTCATTTTCCAACCTCTTTCTTCTAAGCTGGCCACAAGATGCAGAAATATCTGATCCAAGCTCTCTTCTTATTGTAGCATTAATACCACCTTTTAAAAGCAGATTTTGAAATTTCTTTGCACCTTTTCCTGATGTCTTTCCTCTATTATACTCTTTAATTGGGTTTAGTGGAATAAGATTTACGTGGACTTTCATGCCTTTTGTTATTCTTATAAGCTCATCTGCATCTATCTCTCTATCATTTACATCTTTTATAAGTGTGTATTCAAGAGTTATTCTAGTTCCAGTAGCTTCGCTATATTCCATTGAAGCCTTTAAAATGTCTTCTATGCTATACCTATTTGTGATTGGCATAATCTTTTTTCTCTCTTCATCGAATGGACTGTGAAGAGAGATTGCAAGATTTATCGGTCTATTTAACTTACTTAGCTCTCTAATCTTCGGAACTATTCCGCAACTTGAGATGGTGATGGATCTATTGCTTAGATTCTTTCCCCTCTCATCGTGGATGATGTCGAAGAAAGAGATTACATTTTCATAATTGTCAAGGGGCTCTCCACTTCCCATAAGTACTATGTTTGAAATACTTATTCCGAGTTTATTTTCAACTAAGTAGATCTGTCCTGCCATTTCTGAAGGAGTTAAATTTCTTATAAGTCCTCCCTTTGTAGATGCACAAAATGAGCATCCCATTCTGCATCCGACTTGAGTCGAAATACATTGGGAGTATCCATGTTCGTATTTTAAAAGTACGCCTTCGATTAAGTTTCTGTCATTTAATTCAAACAAAAATTTGACAGTTTCATCAAGCTTTGAATGATACTCTTCAAATATTTTAATCTCTCTTACTGGAAGAGATTTTAAATTTTTAGGAAGATTTGAAGATTCTTTCAAATTCCATTTTTTATTTTTATTGAAAAATGTGAAGAGTTGCTCCGCCCTGTACTTCTTTTCTCCGATTTCTTCTATATAGGACTTTAGCTCTTCAAATGTCATATCGTTTATAAACATTAAATTCTCCTTAAAAGACTTATGGAAAATCCATCTGCTTCCATAGTTGGATCCGTTTTAAAAGTATCCTTTCCAAAGGTCTTTATATTTTCGAAATTTTTATTTTTTTCTAAGAATTCTGCTACTACTTCCTCATTTTCTGCTTCTAGTACGGAACAGGTTGAGTACATGAGAAGTCCGCCTGGTTTTACATATTTACCAGCATTTTCAATAAGTTTTTTCTGAGTGCTTGTTATGCTTTCTAAGTCTACATCCTTGTATCTAATTTCTGGATGTCTTCTAATAAGTCCAATAGCTGAACAAGGCGCATCTAGTAGCACATAGTCAAAGTAGTCTTCGTACTTTTTATCATAGATGGTTGAATCTCTCTTTTCTATTTCTAAATTGGAAAAGCCAAGTCTCTTTGCGTTTTCTCTAAGCTCTACCATTTCTTTTATATCCCATGCTGTGACCTTCCCCGTTTTATTTAAAATTTCGCACAGATGAGTGGTCTTGCCTCCAGGATTTGCACACATATCAAGGACTTCGCTTCCTTCTTTTGGATTTAGTAGTTCTGAAATCAAAATTGATCCTGAATCTTGTACATAGAACTTTCCATTTTTAAATTCTTCTGTCTTAAATATATCTTTTGGATCTTCAACTATTATCCCCGATTTTGTAAGGCTATCTTTTCTTAAATTATAATTGGAACTTAGAGATTTTATAAGTTCATCTCTTGTTATTTTTGTGAAGTTTGTCCTAATTGTAAAGTTGTCCTCAGTGTTATTTAATTTTAGTATTTCTTCTAACTTTTCTTTGGAATAATTTTTATCCAAGTAGTCATAGTATCTTCCTGGAACAGAATACCTAGTTATGTAGTAGTCTCTTCCCTTTAAATCCACTTCAAAATCTTTCTTTCTTATAAAGTTTCTAAGAAGCCCATTTACAAATCCTACACTTCCCTTGTGAGATACTTTTTTAGTTAGTTTAACAGCTTCGTCCACTATTGTATAGTCTGGTATTCCATCCAAAAATATATATTGATAGAGACTTATTTCAAGAATTATTCTAATATCTTCGTGAATCTTTTTAAACCTCACTTTGGAGTTTTTCTTTATAAGGTAGTCAAGATAAGTTTTATTTCTAAGAGTTCCTGTGGTTATATTTCTAAGTAGTGAAATGTTATCCGTCTTACTTTTATTTAATTCTTCTGATAAAAATGCACCGCTAGATACATTCTTTAGTATCTGCAGTGCTTCTCTTCTAACTGACATATTAATCCCTTCTATTTCTAGAATTTGAAATTGCGAGTATTCTTAGTAAGTTGCCAATTGCAGTTATCATTGATGCCAAATATGTCATAGCTGCCGCTGAAAGTACATTTCCTGCACCAACGAGTTCTTGATCTGTCATGATGTTATCTGCAAGTTGAAGCTTTGCTCTTTTGGATGCGTCCATTTCTACAGGAAGTGTGATAATTGTAAATAAAACTGCAACTACAAATAGTGCAACTCCTAAATTTATAAGCACTTCACTTACAAACATACCAATTATTACAAGAGTTATTGCAAAGTTTGATCCAATTTGTGCCGCTGGTGCCAATGTCTGTCTAAGTACTAGGGGTCTGTAGCTTTCCTTGTCTTGGATTGCATGGCCGACTTCGTGAGCTGCAACTGCCGCAGAGGCTATTGATGCCCCTTCGTATACATTTTCTGAAAGGGAAAGAGATTTATCCCTCGGATCGTAGTGATCTGTCAGTGTTCCATTAATCTTTTTGATACTTACATCGTTTAAACCATTTCTATCCAAGATAATTCTTGCAACTTCTGCTCCCGTTAATGAACGTGAGTTTCTAATTCTAGAGTATTTTGCATAGTTTTTAGTTATCTTTGACTGAGCATAAAGCGCGAGTATTAGTCCTGGTAGTACATATATCATGTAGGAATAATATCCCAAATATGCTCCACCTGTTTGTCCAAACATAGCTAACCTCCTATTATACTTCCTTTTTCTATCTTTCTACCTCTGAAGAAATCTTCTGCATCCATCATCTTCTTGCCAGGCCATTGTAGTCTATGTGCTTTTACAGATCCATCTTTTGTAGCTATTTCTAAAAATTTTTCGGATTCTAAAACTTCTCCAGGTTTTCCTTTTCCATCTGCTACTTCTATTTCATCAAGTTTAATTCTATTTCCTTCATAGAGGATAGAAATTCCACTCTTCTTCGTAAGTCCTCTGGAAAGTCTTTCGATATAGTTTTTATCCATGGTTTTGAAATCCAAATATCCAAAATCCTTTGAAATCTTAGGAGCATAGGTTGACTCTTCGTCATTTTGTTTAGTCCAATTTAGATTGCCTTCCATAAATCTATTTACAAACTCTACAATTAGGTCTGCTCCCATTTCTGAAAGTTCCTCTTCCAGTTCTTCTACAGTTTTACTGCCAATATCAGTCTCTCCAACTAGAGAGAAGTCTCCTGTATCAAGACCTTCTTCCACCTTCATGATAGAGACTCCAGCTTCCTTGTCTCCATTTATAATTGCAAAGTTGATCGGAGCTGCACCTCTTAGTTTAGGAAGGATAGAGGCGTGGATATTTACAGGGTTTTCTCCAGTTAAATTTAGTATTCCTTCTCTTAAAATCTTGCCATAGGCACAGACGATCACTAAATCTGCGTCAAATGACTTTAAATATTCGATTGATTCATCTGAATTTACATTTTTAGGTTGGAATACATCGATATTTCTTTCTAGTGCTGCTATTTTTACCGGAGGCATGGTAATCTTCTTGCCTCTTCCCGAACTTTTGTCTTCATTTGTAACTGCAAGTACAACTTCGAAGTTTTCCGCCAGTTTCTCTAATGGTTTAACTGCAAATTCAGGCGTTCCCATGTAGATTATTCTCAACCTATCACCTCTTCATCTTCCACTTCAATATTGTGGATTTCAGTTGCTAAATCTGTATAGAGGATTCCGTCCAAGTGATCTATTTCGTGTTGGAAGATTCTCGCTGTAAATCCTTCAGCTTCCAAAGTTTTTTCTTCTCCATCTACATCCATATAATTTACAACTATATGGTTTGCTCTATTTACAGTTCCTTGTTTACCAGGCACACTCAAGCATCCTTCCGGACCAACTTGTTCCCCATCTTTTTCAACAATCTTAGGATTTATAAACGCTCCTCGAAGTCCTTCTTGGTCATCAAGGGTTATTATCCTTCTAAGTATGCCTACTTGTGGAGCAGCTAGTCCTACTCCATCTGAATGGTCCATAGTTTCAAACATATCGTCTATAAGTGTCTTTGTTCTATCATTTATATCTTTAACTTCTTTCGAAATTTTTCTAAGTATAGGATCTTCATCTGTCCTTATATTTCTAATTGCCATATTCACCTCAAAATTCTATAAATACATCTATTCTATTATTCTTCATATTTTCTTTTACCCATTCTAACGTCGTTAATAACTCATTTCGTCTCTGTGGCATGACTTTTAACATAAATCTCACCTTGTATATATTTTTTATCTTAGGCATGGTCGTTACTTGGGAATATTTAATTAAGTCCTGGCACTTATAAGTAAGCACTTCTAAAAAATCTTGGGCAAATTCTTTTAGCCCTTTTTCGGTACCAGATGTGAAAACCACTGAGATAAGTTCTTCAAATGGTGGGTATTCCATCTTTTCTCTTAGGTATAGTTCGTCTTTATAAAAGCCTTCATAATCGCTTCTTGCTGCATGGGTGATGCTGTAACTGTCTGGAGTGTATGTCTGTATTACACAGCTCCCAGAAACGCTACCTCTTCCTGCTCTACCACTTACCTGTGTGATTAGCTGAAATGTAGTTTCGTTTGCTCTATAATCAGAAACATAAAGACTCATATCCGCTGCAATAATTCCAACTAGACTTACATTTTCAAAGTCAAATCCCTTTGAAATCATCTGTGTGCCAATTAATATATCTATATTTCCAGACTTCATATTTTCATACATCTTGTCATAGGAATCTTTTCTTCCCATGGTATCTCTATCCATTCTAAATACATTTGCATCTGGATAAAACTTTTTCACTTCTGCTTCTACCTGTTGAGTGCCTATTCCAAACCTCTTTATAAAGCTTGAGCCACAATTTGGACATGTGGTCACCATCTTCTTCGTCGCACCGCAGTAGTGGCAGCGAAGTATGTTCATATCCTTGTGGTAGGTCATGGAAATGTCGCAGTTGTCGCATTTTATAACTTCTCCGCAAGATCTACAACTTACGAAGTTTGAGTAGCCTCTCCTATTTAAAAATAAAATTGCCTGATTTTTATTTTTTATGGTTTCGTCTAGTTTTTCTTTTAAAATTCCGCTGAAGATGCTGGTGTTTCCTCTAATTAACTCAGATCTCATATCCGCTATATGCACCTTTGGAAGTAATGCGCCCTTTACTGCTCTATTTTTTAGTTTAAAGAGGCCATATTCGCCTGATTCTGCCTTGTAGTAAGTACTTACCTTAGGAGTTGCTGAACCTAGTACTATCTTGCCAGTGCCTTCCATTCTAAATTTAGCTACTTCCAATGTGTAGTAGGCGTTTTGACTGGTGAAATTGTATGAATTGTCATGCTCTTCGTCGATTATTATCATCTTTAAGTTTTTAAATGGTGCAAATACTGCTGACCTTGCCCCAACTACTATATCAACTTCATCATTTTTTATTTTTAGATACTGGTCGAACCTCTCCCCAAGGGATAGCCTTGAATGTAGTATGGATACTCTGCCTGGAAATCTTCCTCTAAACCTCTCTATCATCTGTGGCGTTAAGCCGATTTCCGGTACCAGCATGCAGACCTGTCCACCTTTTTCGATTACATCTTCTGCTAGTTTTAAATATACTTCTGTCTTGCCTGATCCGGTCTTGCCATGGAGCAAATTTACGGTCTTATATGAGTTTATTATTCCTTCTAAGGCGTTTAGTTGCTCTTCGTTTAACGGATGTCTTACGGTAGTATATTCTTCGGCGTAAGGATCTCTAGTCTCTTTCTTTTCATAGGTTTTGACTATATTTTGTCTTACTAATGTCTTTACTGGGGAGCTTGAAATAGATAGGGCTTCCAAGATTTCTTTTAGTTCGCTATCTCCATTTTTGGATAGGTATTCCACCACGTACTTTCCTTGGTTGGTGAGTTTTTTTCCGTAGAGCTGTTCTAAATAGTCATCTGATAATCTGTACATGGTCACGAATTTTTCTTTGACTTCACTCTTTACCTTGTATTTTAAATTGAGCACGCCTTTTTCTTTATATTTTTTAAGGGTCTTTCTATCTTCTTCGCTCAAGGTTTTTATATCCACATTTAATAGATTCTCTGGAACTTCTTCTGAGTCACTTTCTGCATAGACTTCGATACTTTTTATATCTCCTGGAGGAAGGATTGGTTGAAATGATTTGAAATATCCTCTAAGGTATCTCTTTTTCAAGAAAAGTCCAAGCTCTATTAATTTTTCATCTATTATCGGCTCTTCGTCTATTACTTCTAAGATATCCTTTGTCTTTTCCACGTCGCTTTCTTCTAAATTATAAAGGACAATCCCTATGGCCTTTCTATTTCCTCTTCCAAAGGGAACTATGACCCTGCAGCCAGGCTCTATATATTCATTTGTTCTATATGTGTAGAGTGTATCGAAGCTTGACGCACTCTTGTCAATAAATACCTTGATATACATTATTTCTCCCTATAAAAAAAGTAGGAACAATCCTACTTTTAATTCAATGCAAATATTTTTTTATTCTTCTTCGGCTTCTTCTAAAGCTTCAGGTCCTTCTACAGTACTAAGTTTGATTTCTTTTAACATTTCTTCTTTTAAAATATTTAGCTTTTCATTCTTTTGCTCTTCGATATATTCGTCATACTGGTCGTCTGTCATGGCTGGTCCATAGACTATATCTCCTTTTACAACTTCATCAAGGGCGATGCTTACAGGTTTTTGTAGATCAGTTTCTTCAAGTGGTTCGCTTCCTTCTACAATCTTTCTTGCACGCTTTGACACAAGCATAACTAATTTATATCTGGAGTCTGTTACTTTTTTTATCTCTTCAAAGGATGGTATTATCATCGTCGTTACCTCTTTCTAACACTTCTGCTTTTATATTTTTAAATCTCTTAGTTCTTAATTTTTCTGCTGATATTATATGTTCTATATCTCTTACTGCTTGTTCCACCGTATTATTTACCACGAAAAAGTCATATTCTCCTACGAAGTCTAATTCCTTGTAGGCATTTGAAAATCTCGTATTGATCTCTTCTTCAGTCTCTGTGTCCCTATTTATAAGTCTCTGCTTTAGCTCTGACATAGAAGGTGGAAGAAGGAATATAAACACAGCTTCCTTGTAGCGTTTCTTTATTTGTAGTGCACCTTGGACATCTATTTCCAAAAGAACTATTTCGCCTTTCTCTATTTCCTCGAATACAAAATCCTTAGGTGTTCCATAATAGTTTGTGTGAACAAAAGCATATTCCAAAAGGCCATCATTTTGTACCATATTTTCAAATTCTTCTACAGACACAAAGAAATAGTTCTCGCCATTTACCTCTCCAGGTCTTGGTGTTCTTGTGGTTACCGATGTGGAAAATACAATTTCTTTATTCTTTTTCATAAGAGCGGCACTGACTGTTCCCTTTCCACTTCCGGAAGGTCCGCTTAGTACCATTAAAAAGCCTTTTGACATGTTGCCTCCTATTCAATGTTTTGGATCTGTTCTCTAATCTTTTCTATTTCACTTTTTAGGCTTACTACAAGTTTTAAGATTTCACTACTTGTCGTCTTTGATCCAATGGTATTAGCTTCTCTATTAAACTCTTGCAATAGAAAGTCTAGCTTTCTTCCCATCGAATCTTTATCCTTTATTATACCATTAAATTGAGATATATGGGAGGTTAGACGCGTAATTTCTTCGTCTATTGAAAGTTTATCCGCCATTATCGCAAGCTCTGTTGTCAGCCTTGGAAGGTCTAAATCTTCCTCTTTTAGTCTTTCGTAAATATTTTCAGTGAACTTTTTTTCATTTTCTTCTATTACTTTTGGTGCTAGAGTTTTTATTTCTCCTACAAGCTCTTCGACATTTACTATTTTATTTTCTAGATCTATTTTTAGATTTTCGCCTTCTACTTTTCTCATCTCGTCTAAATTTTCTACAGCTTCTTCAACTGTCTTTAGAACTTGAGATAGAAGTTCTTTGTCTGTTTCATTGGTGCTTGATTTTTTAAGTACTCCTTCTAGCAGAACAATATCTCTTAATGTTATCTTTTCATCTATTTCTAGCATCTTTCTAAGATCTTCCATATCTCTGTAGTAGGCTTTTGCCAAGTCCTTGTTCAAGGATAATTCTTGTAGATCTGGACTTGTGACATCGTAGCTTAGATATAGGTCTACTTTGCCTCTTTTAAGTTTAGATTTTATGATTTGTCTTATTTTATCTTCTATTGCCATAAAATCTTTTGGAACTCTTAAATTTAATTCTAAGTATCTGGAGTTTACTGATTTTACCTCTACTTTTGTCATGTAGTTTTCGCTCTTTAGAAGCGCCATTCCGTATCCGGTCATGGATTTCATTTTATCACCAACTTTTTTATCTTCTATGTCTTTGCGTACCTGTTTTTGAACAGTCTGTCTTTTCTTCTGACATTATTTCTAATGCAATTGGAAGTAGGTCAACTATAAATTCAAGATTTTCTTCCGCTGCCTTTGGACTGCCTGGTAGATTTATTATTAGTGTGCCGTGTCTTACTCCACATACTCCTCTTGAAAGAATTGCACTTCTAACTTTAAGAGCTGAGCATCTTCTCATCTCTTCTGATAGTCCTGGGACTAATCTTTCGCATACATTTAGAGTTGCCTCTGGTGTATTGTCTCTAATTGCACAGCCTGTTCCACCTGCCGTTATTATGAGTTTTATATCTTTATCTGCTGCAAGTCTTATGAGTTCGTCTTCTATTTTATATCTTTCATCGCTTACTTTAGATTTTCCTAGAACGTTAAATCCATTTTCTTCCAAAATTTCTATAACTTTTGGTCCGGTTAGATCTTTTTCTTCGTCATTAAAAGATGAATCATTAACTAATACAACATGTGCTCCAAACATTTTTATCTCCTCTTGTGTTTTATATTATTTTATTTTCTTTATTCTAATATATCAGAATGGTCTGTAAATTTCATTCTTATTTTATACTTTATCTATTAAGTTGTAAATTTTTATTTTATTTTTTTTGAAATAAAAAAAGCGCCACATGCGCTTATTTTATAAGCTGTGGCACTTAGTCCATTGCAATAACTTCTTTTCCATTGTAAAATCCGCAGCTTGGGCACACTCTGTGTGGAAGCTTAGCCTCATGGCAGTTAGGGCATTCTACAACTGTTGCTTTGTTTAATCTATAGCTTGAAGCTCTTCTCTTATTTCTTCTTTGTTTTGATGTTTTCCTCTTAGGTACAGCCATTCTTACACCTCCTCATTAAAGAGATTTAATAATCCCTCAAATCTAGGGTCAATTTCTCTCTCATTTTCACAATCACAAGGACCATTGTTTAGATCCTTTCCACATTTTGGACATAGTCCTTTACAGTTCTCACTACAAAGATGTTTATTATTTGTATCTGAGATGACTTGGGATATGATTATGTCTGAAAGATCGATCCCATCTGCTTTTAGTTCAAAATATTCAGTCATTGCATCGTCGTAATCTTCTAAGTTACCTAAATCTTTTATAAAATAGCAACATACGAATGACTCTACATCCTTTTGCAATTTCTTTAGACATCTGTCACAAGAAGTATTATACTTATATTTTATAGATAAATCAAGCTTAATTTCTGGATTTAAGTTATATAATACTCCTTTATACTCTATTGGAAATTCTATATCTATTCCTTCAAGTATATAGTCGCTTTCATTTTCTTCAAGAACTCCTTCGATTTCCCAGGTTCTGTCTGGCGATTCGAGAAAATTCTTTACATTTAAAATCATATTATCACCTCAAAAGTGCTATAATATTTTATACTTTTTTTGCCTATTTGTCAAGAATTTAATGATATAAAAAATTCCCGAGGCTTTCTCGGGAATTAATTTTAAGCTAATGCTATCATTTCAATTTCAATTGGTGCTGCCTTTGGTAGTGCAGCCACTTGAACGCATGATCTTGCTGGTTTATGGTCTGAGAAATATTTTCCATAAACTTCGTTAACTTTAGCAAAATCATTGATATCTGCTAAGAAAATTGCAACTTTAACTACTTTATCTAGTGATGATCCTGCATTTTCAAGGATTGCTTTGTTGTTTTCAAGTGATCTTTCTGCAGCTTTTTCAATAGATTCTGTAACTAATTCTCCTGTTTCTGGGCAAAGTGGAATTTGTCCTGATGTAAAAATCATTCCGTTTGCTTTAATTGCTTGTGAATAAGGTCCAACTGCTGCTGGAGCTTTGTCAGTGTGTAGTACTTCCATTAATTTTCCTCCTTTTGATTTTCATCATCCCATAGTCTTTCCAAATTATAGTACTCTCTTTCATCTCTGTGGAATACATGTACTATTATATCACCATAATCAAGAAGAATCCATCTCATTGAGTTTTGTCCTTCTTTATTATTGACAAATTCTTTTGCTTCTGCCATCTTGTCTTCGATTTCGTCTGCAAGAGCTCTTACTTGATTGGAAGAGTTTCCGCTTACTATTACAAAATAATCGGCTACGCTTGAAAGTCTCTTTATGTCTAAAATCTTTATATCTATTCCAAGCTTATCTTCACAAGATTTCTTAATTATTTCTAATTTTTTCTGAGTATCCATTGTACCTCCTTATTCAATTCCCAAACTTCTTACAAGTTCTCTACTCTTTTCTTGGTCGTAAATAAAGTAGGAAATTCTATTTATATACTTTGGATTTCCTGGCAATGTCATGGTTTCTATATTGCTTAAATCACTTCTTGTTATATTTTTACCCAATTCTACCAAGTTTTCAAAAGGAATATTGGTTTTTGTATGAAGTTTATAAGAATCTAATATCTTCGGTACTCCTATAAGTCCTCGTGGAGTCGTAGCTGTGTGGATAAAACTTTCTACAAACTGTCTTTGTGCTGCTACTCTTCCAAGGTCCGCATCTTTATATCCATGTCTAAATCTTAAAAATCCGATAGCTTTATTTCCATCTAAAGTTTGTAGACCTTGTTTAAGATCTATTATTAGTGGTGGATCGTCCCATTCATCGGTGTACTGCATATCCATCGGTACATCTACTTCCACCCCGCCTACTGCATCTACTGAATCTTTTACAAAGTCATAATCAACAGCCAAGTAGTAAGGTATGTTTGTTCCAAGCATTTCGTTTACAGTCTTTAGGGTTAGCTCTGGACCTCCGTAGTTAAAGGAGTGATTTAATTTTTCTTTATGTCTTTTGCCATTTATGCTTACCCTTGAATCTCTAGGAATAGAGATCAAGTTTATTTTTTCAGTTTCATAGTTGTAGTTAAATAGTATCATGGTGTCAGATCTAGAGTTTTTTTCGCTATTTATATCTAGTTTATCCGCACCCATAAGTAAAAATGTGATGCTTTGGTTATTTGCCTTTAGGCCATTTAGTATGTCTGCTGGATCATCTGCACCTAATTTTGCGACCGTATATATAAATACACCTGCGGCTACTATTATTAAAATTATAAGGGTTATAAAGAACCCTTTGAAAAATTTAGCCATTTCTCATCTCCAATAAATAATTTCTGGTTTCTATAGTGGAAGTATCTATAGTCACCCTTTGTTTTATCAAAAATTCTATATTCATGTCGAGTTTCATAATACAAGCCATTATTATGTCTTCATATGCCATATGTCTTACTTCATCTACGCCTTTAAAGACTCTGCTAGGCTCTATATAGTCTGCTATGAAGATTATCATGTCGAGCATCGTCATTGGAATCCTGCCTGTTGTGTGGCTTGCTATAGCGTTTAAGATATCTTCATCTTCGATCTTATAATCGACTTTTGCTTTGATAGGACCCACATAGGTGTGGATGAGCTTACTATTACTATTAAATCTTTCTGGAAGATCAACATTATATAGCTTTGCTGCGTATTCTTCTCCATTGGCATACTTTGCACAGTCATGTACAAGCCCTGCAACATACGCCTTGTCTTCATCTACACCATAGATCCTAGCAAGTTTTTTCGCTGTATTTGCAACTGAAAGAGAGTGTTCATACCTGGATTTTTTTAAGTTTTTCTTTAGATCTTCCTTAATTAGGTCAATTTTTACCATAGAGACCTTCCTTTTCTATATATGAGATTACATCATCAGGCACCAAGTATTTTATGCTTTTATTTTCGCTAACTCTCTTTCTTATATCAGTAGATGAAATTTCATACTTTGGTATATTTGCCAAGTATATCTTAAATCCAAGCTCTTCCTTTAAACTTCTAACTTCATCGTAGATTTTCTTTTCTTCTTCATAGCCTGGTCTAATTGCAACTATGAAGCTTGTCATCTTCGCTATTTTTTGAAAATCCTTCCAGGATCTAAGTAGAAATAATGTATCTGTGCCGATTATAAAGTAGTATTCATCCCCGGTTTTGGAAAGCTCTGTCATTGTATCTACTGTAAATGATTTACCTTTTCTCTTTGTTTCAATATCCAGCACTTCAAAATCACTATTGTCAGAAGTGGCGATAAGAGTCATCTCATATCTCTTTTCACTTGAAACTTCTAAATCTTTATGAGGAGGATCTCCCGTTGGTAAAAAATATACTTTATCCAACTCGAAATCCTCCTTTATATGCTCAGCTATCATCAGATGAGCCATATGAATAGGATTCATAGTGCCGCCCATTATTCCTATTTTCATAGCTCTATCTTTTTATTTTCCTTTGACTCTCTATAAATTGTGAGTTTTTTTCCTATTAAATTTACAAACTCTGCCCCAGTAGCTTCTATTATTTCATCTGCAACTTCTCTTGCTTCTACTGGTGAGTTTTGTAAAAATGTTATCTTTATAAGTTCGTGGCTCTCTAAAGATGCATCTATTTGAGATATAAGTCCTTCTGTTACTCCACTCTTTCCAACTTGGATAAGAGGTTTCATATCATGGGACAGGCTCTTTAGATATGCCCTTTGTTTTGAATTAATCATACTACCTCACTTAAAAAATTCAAATTCATATCCACCTATGATAACTGTATCATCATCGGTTGCTCCGAGTTCACGAAGCTTTTCGATGACTTTATTCTTTGTAAGATTTTCTTGGAAATATCTGATTGAATCTCTATCATCAAAGTTAGTAGAACGTAGAAGTTTGTCGATATATAATCCGTCAACGGTGTACTCACCGTAGCTATTCACGTAGACTTTTATTCCTTCTTCTCTTTCTGGTTCCACATATTCTATATCATAGGTTTCTTCTTCAAGTTCTGTAGTGTTTACTAGGTGAAGTACATACTTCATAAGTTTATCTACATTTTTTGTAGTTGCTACAGATCCGGAGAAAATTTCGTACTTATCTCCCAATTCTTTCGTAATTTTTTCAAGTCCTTCTTCTGAACCTGGAATATCCATTTTATTCATAAAAATTACCATTGGTTTCTTCATTAATTTTTCATTATAACCCTTTAGTTCATCCATTATCTTGTAGAAATCCTCTACCGGATCTCTTCCTTCAGAGCCTGATGCGTCTATGATATGGATTAGAACCTTGGTTCTTTCAATATGGCGTAAAAATTCGTCTCCAAGTCCAATACCTTCAGATGCACCTTCGATAAGTCCAGGTATGTCTGCAAGGACAAAACTTTCTTCTGGACCTAGGCTTACCACACCAAGGTTTGGTTCAAGGGTTGTGAAGTGATAGTTTGCAATCTTAGGTCTTGCATTTGAAACTACAGATAGTAGTGTGGATTTACCTACGTTTGGAAATCCAACTAACCCTACATCTGCAAGCATCTTAAGCTCTAGGATTATATTTCTATTTTCACCTAAATTTCCTGCCTCTGCAAAAGATGGAGCTTGTCTTGTAGAGTTTTTAAATTTCGCGTTTCCTCTACCACCTCTGCCGCCTTTTGCAATTATATATTCCATATTTGGCTTATTTAAGTCTACTATTACTCCACCTGAATCTTCATCTTTAACAAGAGTTCCCACAGGTACCTTAAGGATTATATCTTCGCCCTTTGCACCGTATTTTAGTTTACTCATGCCATTTTCACCATTTGGAGCTTTGTATTTTCTTTTGTATCTAAAGTCCATCAAGGTGTGTATTCCTGTGTCAGTCTTTATAATTACACTGCCACCTCTACCACCATCACCGCCATGTGGACCACCTGCTGGTTCGAATTTTTCTCTTCTCCATGCAACAGCTCCATCTCCACCTTTGCCGGCTTGGACATTGATATGTGCTTTATCTATAAACATATTAACCTCCAAAATATTATATCATATGATGAATTCATGAAATTTTAAAAAACTTTTAAATTCCCTAAATTTAAAAAAAGTCGCAACTTGTGCGACTTAAATTATGCTTCTATTTTATAAACACTTGCGTATTTTTTCATCCCTCTGCCACGAGTTTCGAATCTAAGTATTCCTTCTTCTGTAGCAAATAAAGTGTCATCTTTTCCTCTCATAACATTGTGACCTGGGTGAATTTTAGTTCCTCTTTGTCTAACTATGATATTTCCAGCTAGTACAAATTGTCCGTCACCTTTTTTAACTCCAAGTCTCTTTGCTTCAGAGTCTCTACCGTTCTTTGAAGAACCGGCTCCTTTTTTAGATGAAAAAAGTCTAAGATCAAATCTAATCATTTTGCACCTCCAGTTTAATTACTTCTAGGTTAATTGGAAATTGCTTACTGATGAGCCTAAGTCCCAGCTCCATCGAATAAAATAAAGTCTTTACATCTTCTCTTAAGTAAGCGTCATCCTCTATCATTACTTTTAAATATCCATCTTCCTGATAGTCGTATATCTTTTCCTCATCTAGTCCACATATTTCAAGTAGAGAAAAATACAGCGTCTGTGTTAGAGCTGAAACTCCATTACAAACTATTTCTTCGTATTCATCTATGCCTGTAGCGTGGCCTTTTGATTCAAATCCGAAAGTTACATTGTCTTTCGTATATAGACTTACTTTTGTCATTATGCAATATTAGTGATTTCCACCAATGTGAATGGTTGACGATGGCCTTTTTTAGTTCTTTCGTTTTTCTTAGCTTTGTATTTGTATGTGATTACTTTTTTACCTTTTCCGTTAGCTAGAACTTTTGCTTCTACCTTAGCTCCGGAAACAACTGGAGTACCGATTTTAATCTCTTCTCCACCTATTGCTAGAACTCTATCGAAAGTAACCAAGTCTCCTTCTTCGACATTTAGTTTTTCAATTTTAACTTTGTCACCAACTTCAACTTGGTATTGCTTTCCGCCTGTTTCAATTACTGCGTACATTGTAGCACCTCCTTAAATATTTAAGACTCGCCTTTGTAGGTGTATAACTTGAAAACCTACTTAGAGCGGTTACAGTTAATTATAATATCATATGAACACCATAGTTTCAAGTGTTTAGAAGATATTTTGAAGAAAATTATTTGATATTTTTGTATTAATTTATGTGTATTCTTCTTAAAGTTATTTTACAAAATAATCTTTAAAAGCTCAACTTATTTTAAGTTTTCTCTATTCATTTAAATTTTCTTTCATCGTTTAAATTTTCCAATAAAAAAGGGCCTCTTTCGAAGTCCTTGATTCTATTAATTATGGCTCTATAATATCTGTTGGTGTTTTTCTCCCCAACAGATATTATAGAGCCTTTTTATTTGATGCCAACTTTTGTTGCACCTATACTATAAATTCAAGGCAATAAAAAACAGTCGGTGCAGTTCTGCGACCGTATGTACCGTCGAATCTAAAATAAGCTTTTTATATTATTTTATTCAGACTAACGGTACTATTTCGCGAGTGTGAATAATTATGCGTTCGTATCTGATATGATGTATACGTTCCATTGGTAGCTTCTCCATTCTATCCTTTCAGCTTTTTCAGCTAAAAGATGGAGCTGTCGTAATAACAACTCCATCTTAATTAGTTTTCATCCAACAACTCTATTTGCTCTATTTTTATTAATGTAGTCTCTTGGTTATTTAATTCCTTATCACTCACATTTATTTTGATTTTATCAGTAATTTTTAAATCATTGAAATGTAAATCAACTATATTGGTTGACGATTTCATTTTAAAGATTTTTCCGTCTTCTTCTAAAGAACTACAATCTATTTTTGTTTCTGTTGGAAAAATAGTATTTCCATCACCTAATCCAATTATAGTCAATATCTGATTTTTTTCATCAACATCGACTATTTCTGCATTTATTCCTAAATATACTATTTTCTTCTCTTTATGTGGTGAACATGATGTTAAAATAAGAGTTGCAAAAATTATACTGAATAATAAAGAAGGAAATATAAACTTTTTTCTCATCTTGATATTTTTACACCTTTATCTATATATAAGCTTATATAGACCATCTGCTTCTCCGTTACTTGTCAATTTCACAGAATATCCTGCTACCCCATATTCCGTACTGATCAAACCATCACCCCAATTACCATAAAGTTCAAGGTTCCCTGTTACTTTATTATAATAAGGATAAAATCCAATATAGCCTTTTTCACCAGGATTTAAATGTACAGTATAAGATGTTGATATACTTGCAGAAGACTGCCAACCAATAGTAGCCCCAGCTTGTATTGCAGACTTTTGATCTTGAGAGCCTATGGTTGCAGAAAAGAAATGTGTTGATGTATAACCCACATTCGTTGTTATTGAGCCTCCACCATTAGGTGCTTCTAAATCCGCTGAAACCTTTTTTAGGCTTCCAGTATATTTAGTTGGACCGCTTGTTTGTCTAAATACATACCAATTCCTGTAATCTCTTAACGCTTCTCTACCATAATATTTATTATTTCTCAATTCCGTGAAATTTACATCGTCTATTCCAGCATCATTTGTGATTTCATCAGCTTCTGACTTCGTTAAATAATTTACTGTACCATCATCATTAATAGTAAACGCTACAACATTAGCCCTTAATGATTCATCATAGTATACATTTTGTTTATCAGTCAGATTGACATCAATATTCTTATTATCTGATGCATAATCATTCTCTGTTGCAAAAACAGATGTACACATACCCATAACTACTACTAAGCTTAGTAAAAACGTTAATATCTTTTTCATTGCTCTATTCTCCATTTTAAAATTTTTCAAAGTTCTTGTCAGTTATTATCAGACATTTTCAATCTCCGTTCTTGTACCTCTGAGGATTCATGTAATTCATAAGTTCTCTCCTTTCACTAAACACCTATTTTATCTGATATAGCTATTTATTTTCACTCTATATGTTAAAATATCTGCTGACTGATTTTGTATAATAACTTCATATCTGCTATTATAATCAGCTTTAACAGTTAATATAACAGACTTTTGAAAATATCCCTTATATATAACATTTCCATTTTCTTTTATCATAATTGCATAATCTACACCACCCCTGCAAGACATCTCACTTGTTTTTACTGTAAATCCATCATGATTTGGCTCTGTCCAAGATGCCATATTAAATTTATAAGACTTATGGTCTAACCCACTTAATGTTGTACTGTCATCAACATTTGCAACTCTTGTTTTTTCAAGTTGTATCTCTCCAAGAGTCAAAGCGTTGTATTCTTCGTCCGTTATTTCTTTGACTCTATCATCCTTGTTAATTTCAATTTGTGTAGAACTCTCACTTGAAACTATTTGCTCTTTTTCAGCAACTCTTACATCTGCAAATACTGTTACAGATAAAGTCATAACCAATACGAAAGCAAAAACACCCGACAATCTTCTTCTCCATTTTTTCATAACAATCATCCTTTCTTTAGTTGGACTAAGTTTTAATACTATCTTGTTCCTTTCTATATCTTTTGGCTCTATGAGCTTCAACATTGATAAACAGTATTCTTTTCTGTTTTGAACCGTATCTCCTACTTTTTGGATGACTAATTTGTCGCAAAGCATTTCGATATCGTCTTCAATATATCTGGATGCAAGCAGAATAAATATGTTATGCCAATACAAACAAGTGATTAAATTTTTTATGTGAGTAAAAACAATATCACACTTTTTAATGTGTGTCATTTCATGTATCAGTACATATTTCAACAGTTCATCATCATCTAATATATGGCTTTGCAATATTATTTTAGGATGAATAACACCATAAGTTACCGGCACTTTTATTTTATCGTTTACAAATATGTCTACTTTTCTTTTTAATTGAAATAAGTCGAGTGACTCTTTTATGCAATTATCCTGTTCAATTAATACAGAATTTTTCATCGCTTTGTTTCTTTTAAATACTTGTGCTATGACATAGAAAAAAATCAAACTCCCAACAAGTATTTGATTAAAACTTGATAAGATGTATCCTAAATCTTTTGTGAATGTTCTCGTATATTCTCTGATTAGCAAAAGTAATTCTAAAACATACTTTAACATTCCATATTGTTCGATATTTTTAATCTCTATCAAAAGCGAATATGGGACAAGAAGATATATAAAAAGTATCACCCATAAAATAACATTCGCCCATTTTATGCTTTTAACATTTAACTTTCTTCTACAGAGAAGAATCAAACCAATGATGAAAATGCTCTTTATGCTTCGCTCAAGTGATGAAACCGCAACAAACTCTATCATCCCATTACTTTTCCTCTACATCAAAGCTGTCAATTAAGTCTCTCATTTCCTGCAATTCTTCTTTACTCACCTTTCTTTCTCTTAAAAACGCTTGACATACATTAATAAGCGATCCTTGAAAAAATAAATCAATAGCTTCTTCCTGTTGATTTTTCAGAGCTTCTTCTCTTGAAATGATAGGTTTTAATGTATATTTGGGATAACGCCTTGTAATAGCCCCTTTTTCAAGGAGTCTTCCAAAGAAAGTATAGCAAGAACTCTTTCCCAAGCCATATTTTTCTTTTAAAAACTTAGATAATTCTAATGCCTGAATTTCACCGTTTTCATCTAAACATTCCTCTTCCCATAAAGCTTCCATTACCATCAATTCGCCTTTTGATAATTCCATTTTTCCACCTCATTCGATATTGCTTAATATTTTCTTTGCTGTTTTATATTCTTATAGTTTTTATTTTCATATTGAAAATATCATGTCCTTTTATTACTTGTCAAGAATTTTATAAATATTTTTCCATACCAAAAACCGTTCTCTATATTTTTGATAAGACTTTAAATCATTACCAACATTTGCTTAATTTGCAGCCTTTTTGGTTCTTAAAATATGTTTTTTATAAGAACGAAAGTCAACATTACAATAAAAAAGGACCTCTTTCGAGATCCTTGATTCTATTAATTATTATAGGAAAAGTCCGCCTATTTTTACAAATAGTGGTGCAAATACTAGTGAAACTACTGTGATTAGTTTGATTAGTATGTTTAGAGATGGTCCTGAAGTATCTTTGAATGGGTCTCCTACTGTGTCTCCAGTTACTGCTGCCTTATGTGCATCAGATCCCTTTCCACCATGAGCTCCTGTTTCAATATATTTCTTTGCGTTGTCCCAAGCTCCACCTGCGTTAGACATAAATATTGCCATTAGAACTCCTGTTACTAGTGCTCCTGCTTGAAGTCCTCCTAGTGCTTCTGGTCCTAGGCATACTCCTACTAAGATAGGTGCGATTACAGCGATAAGTCCTGGTACTATCATTTCTCTAAGTGCTGCTGATGTAGAAATATCTACACATTTTGCATATTCTGGAGTTGCTTTTCCTTCCATGATTCCTGGAATTTCTTTAAATTGTCTTCTAACTTCGTCAATCATTGATGAAGCTGCGTTACCTACAGCTGCCATTGTAAGTGCTGAGAATGCAAATGGAAGCATACCACCTACGAATGTTGCTGCTATTACTGCTGGTTTTGAAATGTCAATTCCTTCAAGTCCAGTTGCATTTATATATGATACGAATAGTGCTAGTGCTGTTAAAGCTGCTGATCCTATTGCGAATCCTTTACCGATTGCTGCTGTTGTGTTACCTACAGAGTCAAGTGAGTCTGTGATTTCTCTTACGTCTTCTGGAAGTTCGCACATTTCTGCAATACCACCAGCGTTGTCAGCGATTGGTCCGTATGCGTCTACTGCTATTGTCATACCTGCAGTTGAAAGCATACCTACTGCTGCAAGTGCGATTCCGTATAGTCCGTGAATTGCTGATGCGTTTCCACCTGCTCCAAGGTAAGCTGCAATGATTCCTATTGCGATTATGATGATTGGTCCAACTGTTGACATCATACCTACTGATAGTCCAGAGATGATGTTTGTTGCGTGACCTGTAGTTGATTCTTCTGCTATTGTTCTAACTGGTTTGTATGAATCTGCAGTGTAGTATTCTGTAAATTTAGAGATGATAAGTCCAACTACGATACCGATTATTACTGGTAAGAATGGTTTCATTTCTCCAAAGATTCTATTTGAGAAGAATGCTGCAGCTGCTATTGTAACAACTGATGCAATATATGTTCCCATGTTAAGTGCTTTTTGTGGGTTCTTATCTCCTTTTACGAAGAATGCTGCGATAATACATGCAACGATACCTACTGCTGCTATTATAAGTCCAAATTCAACACCTTTTTCTTGGTATGCTACTGCTCCAAGGGTGATTACTGATAGTAGTGCTCCTACGTATGATTCGAAAAGGTCAGCTCCCATTCCTGCTACGTCCCCTACGTTGTCTCCAACGTTATCTGCTATTACTGCTGGGTTTCTTGGGTCGTCTTCTGGAATTCCTGCTTCTACCTTACCTACTAAGTCTGCTCCTACGTCTGCAGCTTTTGTATAGATACCACCACCAACTCTTCCGAATAGAGCGATTGATGATGCACCTAGTGAAAATCCTGTTACGATTGTAGGATCTTGTCCTGAGAATAGGTATGCTAGTGAGATACCGATAATTCCAAGTCCTACTACGCACATTCCCATTACAACTCCACCAGAGAATGCAATGTCAAGAGCTTTTCCAAGTCCTGATTTCCATGCTGCATTTGCTGTTCTAACGTTAGCTTTGGTTGCAACCTTCATTCCTACATATCCTGCTAGGATTGAGAAAAGTGCTCCGAATAAGAAGCAGATTGCAATTTTGATGTCTTTTAGTCCGATAAATAGAACTATAATAAGTGCCAATACAAAGAATACAAGTGCTTTGTATTCTCTTGTAAGAAATGCCATAGCACCGTCTTGGATGTAGCCTGAAATTTCTTTCATTCTTTCATTTCCAGCATCTTGCTTAGAAATGAAGCTTGCTTTCATAAATGCAAATAAAAGTGCTACTACCCCTATAACAGGTGCTATTACTAAGATATTCATTTTTCTTCCTCCTGTTTTTAATTATTGGATTGCTAGTAGTACTAGTAATGATACTATAAATACTATTGATGAGTAAGTTACTATTTTGTTTAACTTCTCTTTTTTGCTTTGACCTGTGTGTTCGCCCCATAGTGAATCTACTGATCCATCTAGAGTTCCAAGTCCAGCTTGTTCAGATTCCATTGATGCTACTGTAACGGTTATTACTATAGAAACCAATAGAATTATGATTGATAATACTGTCTGCATACTGACCTCCCAATCTTTTTCTTAGTCTATAACATATGTATTCTATCACAATAGCTTTCTTTAATCAATTGGAAATTAAATAAAATGGACTCTTTCTTATTTTATTTTTCGTACCTTCATATACAAAAAAAGATATGAACCTAATGATTCATATCTTCTCTATTTTGTTTTTCTTTTTATTTTTTTATAAATTTGTATCCTTTTTCTGTAAGTTTCTTTTCAAGTTCTTCTTGATGTTCAAAGTTTCTTGTGCTTACTACTACGTTTACTATTACTGCATCTATTGAATCAGAGTTAGATTCAATCTTTTGTCTGATATATGTGATGTTTGTCTTTTCTTCTTCTAGTATCTTTGTTAGTTTTGACATTTCGCCTGGTGAGTCGTTTAGTATTACATCGTATTCTGCTGCTCTTCCTGATTTGAATAATCCTTTGTCGATTACCTTTTGGATTCTTGTTACGTCTATATTTCCGCCTGATACTACACAGCATACTTTTTTGCCTGCATGTTCAAATTTATTGTACATTACCGCTGCTACAGGGGTTGCTCCTGCTCCTTCTGCTACTATTTTGTCTTTTTCTAGTAGTGTTAGGATTGCACTTGCGATTTCTTGTTCATCTACTAGCACTATTTCATCTACAAATTCTTTTACTATTTCATATGTTAGATTTCCTGGTACTTTTACTGCGATTCCATCTGCTATTGTTGATCCTCCAGGTACTTCTGTTATTTTACCTGTTTTTTTAGATTCATACATAGATGGGATTGCTGTTGTTTGAACTCCTATTACTTTTACGTGAGGGCATTCTTTCTTTATTGCTTGTGCTACTCCTGAGATCAGTCCGCCGCCACCTATTGGCACTACTACTATGTCTACGTCAGGAAGTTGTTTTGCTATTTCAAGTCCTATAGTTCCTTGTCCTGCTATTACTTCTTCGTCGTCGAATGGTGCTATAAATGTGTAGCCTTTTTCTCTTACTAGTTCTTCTGCTTTTGCTTTTGCATCGTCAAATGTTTCTGGAACTAGTACTACTTCTGCGCCGTAGTTTTCTGTTGCTTCTACTTTTGAGATTGGTGCGTGAAGTGGCATACAGATTATTGATTTGATTCCTTTTTCTGTTGCTGATTTAGCTACTCCTTGTGCGTGGTTTCCTGCTGAGCATGCTATTACTCCCTTAGCTGCTTCTTCTGGTGTTAGGGTTGCTATTTTGTTATAAGCTCCTCTTAGCTTAAATGATCCTGTGTCTTGAAGTACTTCTACTTTTAGATAGATGTCATCTCCTAAGTTTGGAGCTTTTACTACTGGTGTTTCTTTGATGTGACCTTTTAGTCTTTCTCTTGCATCATAAATTTTTTGAATGTCCATTTTTACTCCTCTTTTTTCTTGTGGTGAACTATACTTATATATTTTCCATCTTCTTTTATTTTTCTTACTCTTTTTTCAAAGTCGATTCTAGATATCCATACAACTCTTTGGCAGTTTAGACACTTAAGTTTCATGTCTATTCCTAGCCTTGTTATCTCCCATTCATTTTCTCCACATGCATGGGGCTTTTTCAAAGTTACTATGTCTCCTAGTTCATAATAAAGCATGTCCACCTCCTAATCATTTTCTCCTGAAATATCTCTCATTGTATTCTTGTTAACAGAACGTGAAGAGACTATTTTGTAGATGTTCACCTTGCCGTCTTTTAGTGTGGCTACGGTGACTCCTCCAACCTCCATCCTTTCTATACCTGATCCGAGTCTGGTATAAAACTCTTGGGATGTACCTATTTCTCCTCCTATGTCGCTTTCGCCATAGGCATAGATGCTTCCTCCAACATCTTTTAGTCTTGTAACATTTGCTGCTACTATCATCTTGTCTGTTTCATTTAAATTTAGATTATATTTTGATAGAATTCCACTGTGAAGTAGGTAAATATGTGAATTTCTATAGAGAACATCCGAAATATTTGGGATATCTTTTTTTGTTATTTCATTTGGTGTTATTTTATATAGATTTTTGTCTGTTATAAAGAATATCCTTTTGTCTTTGATATTTAGAGATAGGCCTACTTCTTGATTGTAGTCGGACTTTCTAACCTGTCCATCTGCTATTGTTAAGATTGTTTTGTAACCCTGAGCATATGGGCTTATTTCCGATATAGCATATCTCTTTTCATTTATTACATACGCGGATGTTATGTAGTTGTCTGTTTTGTAGACATTTCTTAATGTGAGTCCGTCTAAGATAGATATCTCTTCATTATTTCCCTCTTTTAGGTGAAGCACGATGTTTGAGCCTTGTTCTTCTATATTATATAGATCTAAACTCATTGTTATGCTTCCTAGGTACTCTCCATTTTCTCCATATTTATAGAGTTTTTTTAAATCCTCGTCATAGAGAAATCCAAAATTACCTGCAAAGAACGAAACATAGGTCTCTTGAGATTTATCTATTTTTCTAAGCAGTTCTCCATCCTTGTCTGTAATGTATAGGTAACTTCCATCAAAGATCATAATTGTAGATGAGGTTATGTGAAAATCTTGAGCATTTTCAACAAAACCTGGAGTCTTAACCTTAATCATCATCTTTGAGCCTGAAATATTATTAATATTAATAAGTAGTGTTAGTAAAACAATGAAAAAAGAAGCTCCTATAAAAACTCTCTTTTTATTTTCTTTGATAAATTCCATACTGTCCTCCAGTATTATTATAACATCTACAATTCTTTACTTCAAAAAAATAAATAATTTTTATCCAAAAAAATAAATAATTTTTATCCAAAAAAATGAAAAAGAGTGCAAATTGCACTCTTACTCATATAGATCTTTCTCTCCAAATTTGATCTTGCTATCTGGTACTGATCTTTCAGCTGGAAGACCTGCCTTATCAATTAAACCAATCAGTATTCTTGAAATCTCTGCTCTAGATACTGCACCACCTGGTTTGAAATTTCCATCTGGATATCCACCAAGCGCTCCAACAGATACTAAAGCTCCAAGGCTTCCCTTGTCAGATTCACTTAAATTCTGTATGTCTTTAAAATCTGGTGCAGCTTTCCCTTTTAAATTGTACATATAACCAAGTACCTTCACAACTTCAATTCTAGTTATATCTGCATTTGGATTTAACGGTCCAGACGTTGGTACGATATAACCAGCCTTGACAGCCTTTTGAACATCTTTGTAGTACCAGTCATTTGGGTTTACATCTGTGAAGAAGATCGGATAGGTCTTTTTGAGGTTTGCCATTTGATTGATAACGGCATAAAACTCAACCCTTGACATTGTTTGGTCAGGTTTGAAATAACCTCCATCATATCCAGAGATAAGCCCTAGGTCCGATAATTTGTCCACGTATTCCCTTGACCAATGATCTTTTGTGTCCAAAAAACTCTTGGCGCTTGCAAAGTTTGGCATTAAAATACACACTGAAAGGAGTAGTACAAGAATTTTCTTCTGAATTTTCATATTCTCACCACTTCCAACTACATACATTATATCAAGTATACTTGGCTATATATATTATGTTTATATTACATATTTTTTTACATTGTAATAATAATGAAATATTTGATAAAATAGGACCGGTGATAATATGAAAGATAATAATTTAGAAAAATTTTCAAATAAAATCGATAAAGTAAATGGTACTTCAACTAATAGCTCAAATGAAATAGATAATATAACGCCGTCTTCAAAGTGCTTTGACGAGCTTTTCTGCAAAGTCTACGGGGTTCCCTATGATTTTAGATTCAAAACCGCGGGAGATAAGGTGGCTTTCGATGTGAAAAATATTTTAAAGATGGAAAATATAGATCCTACTGTGTACTCATGCTACCAAACCCATTCTAAAAACGTGCGTATTATTGGAAAAGACAAAGCTAATGACTTCGTGTACGGGAAAATCTTTATGGACTCTGATGGAATTGTTACAGATAAGAAGAATGAACTTATCTTGATTAAGTTCGCGGACTGCACTCCGATTGTATTCTATGAAAACAATAGAAAAATCCTTGGAGCTTGTCACTCCGGCTGGAGAGGAACCGTTGGCAGAGTTTCCAAATCTACAGTAGATGCTATAGAAAGTCTCGGAGGATCTGTTAAAAATATCCACGCCTATATCGGGCCTTCCATTGGACAGGAAAATTACGAAGTAGGTAGAGATGTCTACGATGAATTTTCAAAAATTTCTGAAGATGTAGAAGGTATCCTAGATGCATTTGTAAAATCTGAGATAAAGGAAGATAAATTCTATTTAAATATGAAGCTTGCAAACTTTTTAATTCTAAAATCCATTGGAATTAAGGAAGAAAATATAGAAATCGCAGAAGAGTTTACATTTGAAAACCCTCATATTCACTCTGCAAGGGAGGAAGGCGAAGGTTACGGTTTAAACGCAATTCTTACTATGATGAAATAATACAGAAATAAATTATATAAAAAGTTTTTAATTTCCATCGTTATCGCTGGTTTTTTTATTCCCTTTTATAACCTATTACATCTTTATAAGCTTTAATTTGCATCAAAAAAGGAGGTCTCCCTCCTTTTAACTTTATTTATTTGTCTCTCTTGGTTAAGAATTCTATAATCTTTGGACTTACTTCCCTTTGACTTCTTCCACTTACAAATAGTCCAATGTGTCCCGTGTTTATTTCTACAAGTTCACAGTCCTTTGAGCCTATTACATCTGGTATTGGTCTAGTTGCTGATGGTGGTACTTGGTTGTCCTTTGTTCCTAGCATTGCAAGAACTGGGCAGGTTACATTTTTAAGGTCTACCCTTTCGCCTTCTAGGTAGAATTCACCTTTTACTAAATTATTTTTGTGATACATTTCGTTTTGGAATTCTCTATATGCTTCCCCTGCTTGATCTGGTGAATCAAAGATCCATTGTTCCATTCTTAGGAAGTTTGCGAGTTTTTCTTCATCATCAAGTGTATCTATTACGCCGATATACTTATCTATCATTAGGTCATATGGTTTTAAGAATACGAATCCTGCGTTCATAAAGTCGCCTGGTACGTTTCCAAATGCTTCTACCATTTTGTCTGCGTTTAGATATGGTCCCCATTTGAATAGAAGTCCATCGTCTTGGTCAAAGTCTATTGGTGTTACTAGTGATACTAGGTTCTTTACCTTTTCTTGGTGTGTTGCTGTGTAAATAAATGAGAATGTTCCACCTTGGCAGATTCCCATTATGTTTACTTTGTCTACATTTCTATCTCTTCTTACGAATTCAACTGCTTCATCTATATATCCATTGATATAGTCGCCAAGCGTTAGGTATCTATCGTCTGCTGTCGGATAACCCCAGTCAACTATATATACATCTATTCCGCCTTCAAGTAGCTTTCTCATCATGGATTTATCTGGTTGGATGTCCATCATATATTCTTTATTTACAAGTGCATATACAACAATTAGTGGAGTCTTAGTTGTATTTTCTACTCTAGGTTTGTAGTGGTAAAGCTTCATCTTGTCCATTTGGAATACTAATTCTTTTGGTGTTTGATTGTATCCAGAATAGTCTACGTTCATTAGAGTTTCTATTCCTTTTACCATCTTTTCTTGTGAGCCCATTACCTGTAATAGTGATTCTCCTACTCCCATGTCAAATAAATTTTTCATTTGATCCTCCTATTTCCTTTCCCCTTTGAGAGATTCTAGCTCATCTGTTAATGCTCTAATTTCTCTTCTTTGCTTTCTAACTTCTGCTTTTAGGTCATGAACTGTCTTGTAAAGTGAGTCCATATCCTTGTTTGTTGGAATTGGTAAATACTTAAGTGCATTGGTGATTACTTTGTCCATTTGAATCTTAAGTCCTAGTACTGAATCTACAAATCCACCTAGGAATTTAGAAAACTCATCTGAGTAGAATAGTCTATCGAAGTTTCTGGATAGAGAATCTCTCCAATAACTATAAAATTCTTCAAATGTCTTTGGAGTTTTTTCGGTCTTCATCATTTCAAATGATTCTCTAATTACATTTTCAGTTGTATCTTTTACCAATGCTTGAAGTTTGAAAGATAGTTCTGTTGAGTAGGTCAAGTATTTTATATATCTATCTAATGTTTGAAGTCTGTCTTGTTGTGAGTTTCTAGAAATACCCATCATTGGCATATTTAGTAGTTTGCCGTAGGTTTTGCTGTAATTTTCTTTCCAAATTTCGAAGTATTCTAGGAATCCTTCTGGATCTTTAAATAGACCTTTTGCATATGCATCTGTTAAGTTCTTTGCACTTTCTTTCCATGGCCCATAGATTGCATCTGTTGAGCTTTGGTAAGAATTTCCAATGTCTTCAGCTTTTTTTAGTACTTCTTGTACTTCTTTTGGTAGATATGGCATTACATATTTTTCCATATATTCGCTTGAAGAGTTTTTGTAATCTTCTACTACCTTTTCTATATTAACCTTAGTTGGTTCAAGGTTTTTCTCATAAATGTCGCTGTATAACTTGTACATATTGTAATAGATTTCTGCACCTTGATTCATCTTTTGAAAGATATCTGTTGTAGATCCATCAAAAGAAAATAGTGGGCTACCTGACATTGAATTAATCATTTGTTGGTATCCTTCTAGTGGATTTGAAATGTTAAATGGTGCGTTGATCGAACTTGTGAAATTATTTAGTGTTTCTTGCCAGCTTTCTGTTAGCTGTTTGTTTGTGTTTAAAATGGCTTCAAAAAAATTAAAATCTTTATCCATGATCTTCCTCCTTTTAATCTAATAACATTATACCCTATTTATTGAATATAACACATACTTTAAGTAATTAATTTGAAAAATTCTTATAAAATTTATGTATTTTTTCTTGTAAACCTTTCCATTTATTATTTTTTCTATTTATGTTAATATAATTATTGGAGGTATTCACATGAAATTTAATGAAATGACTTATACTAGACCTGACTTTGAAGAAGCTAAGAAAAATTATGAAGAACTTTTTAAAAATTTCAAAGATCAGTCTTTAGAAGAACAAATAGCAACTATTAATGAATGGAATAAAGAGTCTGACGATTTTGCTACAAACGCAACTCTATGCTCAGTTCGCCATTCTATCGACACAAGAGATGAATTCTACGAAAAAGAAACTGAATATTTCGATGAAGTAGGACCACTTTTTTCTAATCTTGCTGTCGAAGCTAACAAGACCATCCTATCTTCTACACATTTAGAAGACCTAAAGAAACATTTTGGATCACACTACTTCGAAATCCTTGAATGTTCACTTGTTATGAAGGAAGAGGCTATTCCTTTTATGCAAAAGGAAAATGCTCTAGTTACTAAGTACAACAAACTTATCGCTTCTGCAAAAATAGAATTTGACGGAAAGACTAACACTCTTGCTCAAATGGGTCCTTATACTCAAGTTGCAGATAGAGCTAAGAGAAAAGAAGCTCACGAAGCTGTTACTAAATTCTTCGAAGAAAATGAAGCTGAGTTCGACAAGATCTATGACGACCTAGTTAAGGTTAGAAACGAAATGGCTCTTGCTCTAGGATACAAAAACTATGTTGAACTTCAATATAAATTCCTATACAGAACTGACTACAATTCAGAAGACGTTAAGAGATATAGAGAATATATCTACAAGAACTTCACACCACTTGCTGTGAAACTTCGTGAAAAACAAGCTGAAAGAATCGGACTTAAAGACGATTTCAAATACTATGACTGGGGATTCTCTTTTAAAGAAGGAAATCCAAATCCAATTGGAGATCCAGAATTTATAGTTAACCAAGCTATTAAGATGTACCACGAACTTTCTAAGGAAACTGGTGAATTTATAGACGTTATGACTGGCATGGACCTTATGGATCTAGTAGCTAAACCTGGCAAACAAGCTGGTGGATACTGTACAGATATTCCAAACTACAAGGTTCCATTCATCTTCTCAAACTTCAACGGAACTCAAGGTGACGTAGAAGTCGTAACTCATGAAGCTGGTCATGCTTTCCAAGTTTACAGCTCAAGAAATATGATCGTGCCTGAATACAGATGGCCAACCTACGAAGCTTGTGAAATCCACTCAATGTCAATGGAATTTATCACCTGGCCTTGGATGGAACTATTCTTTGGAGACGCTGTAGATAGATTTAAATATTCACATCTATCTGGAGCTATCGAATTCTTACCATATGGAGTAACTATAGACGAATTCCAACACTTCGTTTATGAAAACCCTGAAGCTACTCCAGAAGAAAGAAAGAAGAAATACCACGAAATAGAAATGAAGTACAGACCAAACGTTGACTATGCTGACAATGAATTCCTAAAGAAAGGAACATTCTGGTATAGACAAGGTCACGTATTCAACACTCCTTTCTACTATATCGACTACACTCTTGCACAAGTTTGCGCATTCCAATTCTTGATCAAATCTCTTGAAGATAGAGAAAAGGCATTCGATGAATACCTAACTCTATGTAAAGCAGGTGGATCTGAATCATTCTTCGGTCTAATGAAGATTGGTAAACTTGAAAACCCAATGGTAGAAGGAACTCTTGAAAAGATTATTCCAAAACTAGAAGAAATTTTGGATTCAATCAAGTTCTAAATTGTAAAAATTTTATAAAGGAGGCTTCGGCTTCCTTTTTTTGTGTTCAATAGTTATTTTTCGGGTATTATTAAAATAAGATTTTTAAATAAGTTAATAAATTTGAATTAATAAAATGATTTGAGGTGAATTATGAAAAGTTTAAAGAAAGAAACAATTATTTCAGTATTAGTTTTTATAATTGGAATTGTACTTCTATTTATATTCGTTGAGCCGGAAACTGCAAATAAAATGATCAGTGATTTCTTCGAAGGAAAGACTGACATACTTGCTCCAGACGGAAGGGTAACAGCTCTTGGGCTTTTAAGGAACAATGTTAACGCATCTTTAGTTATGTTCTTAACTGGTCTTATACCATTTATATTCTTCCCACTGATTGGAATGTTTGTAAATGGTGCGATAATCGGAGCTCTATTCAAACTATTCTATGCAAATGGAGTTAATATTTTAGCTCTATTTATAAGAGGGATCCTTCCTCATGGAATATTTGAAATCCCAGCTCTTATAATTTCAGCTGCTATGGGTGTTAAACTCTGCTCGACTGTCATTGGAAAGATCAGAAAAAAAGATGTGAGCATAGGAGAAACTTTAAAAGAGCTTGGATTTAAGTTTGTAACTGTGGTAGTTCCACTACTAATAGTGGCAGCTCTTGTGGAAGCATATATAACTCCAGTGTTACTTGGCGGAATGGTTCCAACTCTACAATAATTTAAGTGTCGATTAAAATCTAAATTAAAAAAAGTGGCTCATGCCACTTTATTTTTTTGCAATAATATAAAATTTTAAATTTCTCCATCTTCGTCGAGGCTTAGACCTTCTTCTTCGCTGTCTATTTCGTACCTCCACACAACTTTTCCTTGAAGGACATTTGGATCCCAATATCTATAGTCGATTATATCTCCTTCAACTAAACTGAATTTTTCTACATCGTAATCAGAAAGAGTTATGACAAGTGGAAGATTTTCTTTGTAGGTAGAATCTATATATAATGTATTTAAAATCTTATCGTTTTTTACTTCTGCGTACTTTACTTCTCTTCTATTAGTTTCTTCAGGTTCTTCTAGTTTTTCAACTATTTCATAGCGATACTTCACCCTGCCTGGTTGGAAATTATATTGAAAGATTGGGCTTGCTTTGATCCAGTCACCTTCATCTAGTTCATTTATTCGAATGAATTTTTCTGGAACATACACGCCGAAATCTTCTATCTCTCCTCCTTGAAGTTTAAGTCTAAGCTTTCCTAGACATTCATTGGTGGATCTGTTGTGGTAGCTTATTTTTCTATTTTCTGCTTCCAAACTCTCGATAGATTCTTCTTCGTAGTAAGATTTATATATTTCTTCATCTGAAAGAACTGGAAGTTCGTTGATATTTTCTATAAGCATTACATATTTCTCCACTTTGTTTAAAATTTCGTCATAATTATCATAGTTTATCTTCTCAACAAGGCTTACTAAATCTTCTCTAATTTCATTTAAAATATTATTCTTATCCATAGCTTCTCCTTTTTTATTTATCGATAATCTTTTCTTCATTTTATCATATATTTATGTAAATATTTAATAATATTTAAGATTTAGTTTTGCTAATTAAAAAAAGCCGAACTAATCGGCTTCTTCATGATATTCTAAAAGATCTTTTATTATCATCCACATTTCATCCACCATATTTTTGTCTACTGATGAATATGGAATTATATAGTCGGTGTTTTCAATCTTTAAAACTTTTGCAATGTTTTTTATTTGATTTAATGCTTTGGACTTAGACATCTTATCAGATTTTGTAGCTACGACTATTCCCGAAAAGCCTGCCTCTTTTATAAATCTAAACATCTCTTTGTCTTGAGCAGTTGGATCATGTCTAATATCTACAAGGAGGAATACTTCTTTTAAATTCTCCCTCGATTCTAAATATTCATTAATGATCTTAGCCCAGGAAGATTTTTCTTCTTTGGATACTTTTGCATATCCATATCCAGGAAGGTCCACAAGCCTTAGCTTTTCATCAACGTTATAAAAATTGATGGTTCTTGTCTTGCCAGGGCTTGAGCTGGTTCTTGCAAGATTTTTCCTTCCGAGCATGGAATTTATAAATGAGCTCTTGCCCACATTACTTCTTCCAGCAAAGGCTATTTCCATGAGATGCTCGTCTGGATATGTGTATCTATGAACTGAAACATTTTCTAATTTTGCGTTGTTTAAATTCATTTTTGCTCCAATGCTATTTCGATTACTTTTTCTGCATCGCTTACAGGGATAATTTCAAGGAGATTCTTTACATTATCCTCTATTTCATTTAGATCTCTTATATTTTCTTTTGGAATTATAACAGTTTTAACTCCCATTCTCTGTGCTGCCAAAAGTTTTTCTTTTAGCCCACCTATTGGAAGAACTCTTCCCTGTAGAGTTATCTCTCCTGTCATTGCAACGTCTCTTCTCACCGGACGCTTCGTAAGTGCAGATACAAGAGCTGTGGTCATTGTAACTCCTGCAGATGGTCCATCCTTTGGAACTGCTCCTTCTGGAACATGGATGTGAATGTCATTTTTCTGTCTGAAGTCTTCTTTTATGCCAAATTTCTCTGCATTTGCTGCTATATATGAAACTGCAGCCGTTGCAGATTCTTTCATCACATTTCCAAGTGAACCTGTAAGGGTTAGATTTCCTTTGCCTTTCATGACTGTTGCTTCAATGGTCAAGGTTGTGCCTCCCACCGCAGTCCAGGCAAGTCCATTTACAACTCCAACTTGATTTTCCTTATTTACCAAATCAAATAAAAATATCTTTTCTCCAAGGAATTTATTTAAATTTCTCTTGGTTATTGAGATTTTTTCCTTTTCTCCTTCTACAATCATCATTGCAGCTTTTCTAATCACTTTTGAAATATTTTGTTCAAGAGTTCTTACTCCTGCTTCTCTAGTGTAGTAGGAAATTATATCTTCAATCGCTCCGTCGGAGATGGTTATATCTTCTTCACTTAGTCCACTTTCTTTAAGTTGTCTTGGAACCAGGTATCTTCTAGCGATGTTGAATTTTTCATTTGGAGTATAGCCTTCAAGGTTTATGATTTCCATTCTATCGAGAAGTGGTCCAGGAATTGTAGAGGTGGTGTTAGCTGTGGTTACAAAGAAAACTTCTGATAGGTCAAATGGAAGCTCCATATAGTGATCTGTAAAAGTTTTATTTTGTACTGGATCTAGTACTTCTAAAAGTCCTGATGCTGGATCTCCTCTGTAGTTGTTGCCAACTTTGTCTATTTCATCCATAAGAAAAACTGGATTTTTCTGTTTGGCTTCCTTCATAAGACTTATAACTCTACCAGGCATCGCGCCTATATAGGTTCTTCTATGTCCTCTGATCTCTGCTTCGTCTGTCACTCCTCCGAGGCTCATCCTTACAAAGTTTTTATCAAGTGCATGGGCAATTGAACTTGCGATAGAAGTCTTCCCCACTCCTGGTGGTCCTACTAAACATAGGATCGGACCCTTCGCATTCTTGTTTAATTTTCTAACTGCTATAAATTCTAGAATTCTCTCTTTTACTTTTTTAAGTCCGTAATGTTCTTTGTCCAAGATCTTTCTAGCGTTTTTAATATCTATATTTTCTTCTGCACTCTCTGTCCATGGAAGATCCATTATCCAGTCAAGGTAGTTTAAAATCACCGCATATTCTGGAGACTGCATTGAGATTGTGCTTAGTTTTTCTATTTCTTTCTTAGCTCTTGCTCTTATTTCTTCTGGAAGATTTTTATCTTCTAGTTTTTTAGAATATTCGTCTGATTCTTTCTCTTCGCCTAGCTCTTTCTTTATGACTTCAAGCTGCTCTTTTAGGTAGTATTCCTTTTGCATCTTGTCCAATTGAGATTTAACCCTTGTGTCGATTTCTCTTTCTATCTTTAAAAGTTCGACTTCTTTTGAAAATATTTCATGGAATATCTCAAGTCTTTCTTCGATATCTTCTGTTTCCAAAATTTTTTGAGCATTCTCAACTGATAGTTCAATATAGCAACAAGCTGTATCCATCATGGTCGCTGGCGTATCTTTATTTATTAGAGATTCAAGCATGCCTGGAAGCATCTTTTGATCCATTTCAGAATATTCTTCAATATCTTTTTCTGCAAGTCTTGTTAAAGCTTCTATATTTGAATTCATTTCTATTTCTTCTGTCTCAAGTATTTCCACTTCAACTTCTGTATATTTATCTTTTTCTTCTGAGGATAGTATTCTTCCCCTAGTTTCCCCTTCGATTAGTATTCTAACTATTCCTCCAGGGATTTTTAAAATTTGTTTTATGCTGGCTACGGCGCCCACTGTGTAGATTTCGTCCATTGTAGGATCTTCTATCTCTTCGTCTATTTGTGAAACTAGAAATATTTTAGAATCTCTGATTTCTGACTCTTCGATAGCTCCTATGGTTCTATCTCTTCCACAGTCAAAATGGGTTACCATGCCTGGAAAAACAACGATTCCTCTAAGAGGAATCATTGGCATTTTTTCTATATTCATTTAATCACCAAAGTTATTTCTTCTTAATTATTTTTACTGGTTCTTTTCCTTCTACTGATTCTTTGGTAATGATCACTTCTTTTATATCGTCACTAGATGGAATTTCAAACATTATATCCATCATCGTATCTTCTATTACTCCACGAAGTCCTCTTGCTCCAGATTTCTTCTTGATTGCCATCTCCGCTATATATTTTAGAGCTTCTTCTTCAAATGTAAGTTCTACTCCGTCATATTTAAGTAGCTCTTTGTACTGCTTTACAAGGGCGTTTTTTGGAGTTTTTAAAATTTCTACTAATGCTTCTTCATCAAGCTCTTCAAGTGTTACAGTAACTGGAAGTCTTCCTATAAGTTCTGGTATAAGTCCAAACTTAATTAAATCTTCTGTGTGAAGATTAGATAGTATATTTTTATCTCTTTCTCCACTTGATATTACTGTTTGACCAAAGCCTATTGAATTCTTGCCAACTCTATGTTCAATTATTGGAGCTAGTCCGTCAAAGGCTCCTCCACAGATAAATAGTACATTTTCTGTGTTAAATTGAATGAACTCTTGGGAAGGATGCTTTCTTCCTCCTTGTGGAGGCACATTTGCAATAGTTCCTTCTATTATTTTAAGAAGTGCCTGTTGTACTCCTTCGCCGCTAACGTCTCTTGTTATTGAAACATTTTCAGATTTTCTAGCGATTTTATCTATTTCATCGATATAGATGATGCCCATTTCCGCTTTTTCTATATCGTAATCTGCAGCTTGTATAAGTTTTAGTAGAATATTCTCTACGTCTTCTCCAACATAACCCGCTTCTGTAAGCGATGTCGCATCAGCTATGGCAAATGGTACATTTATAATCTTTGCCAAAGTCTGTGCAAGAAGTGTCTTACCTGAACCTGTAGGTCCTATCATAAGAATATTGCTCTTTTGTAATTCAACTTCTGATGAGGTGTGGTGAATCCTTTTATAATGGTTATATACAGCAACAGCCAAGGATTTCTTGGCTGCTTCTTGTTTTATAACATATGAATCCAACACTTCTTTAATTTCTTTTGGTGTCTTAAGTTCAAGTTCAAAGTTTGAATCCTCACTGTCTTTTAGCTCTTCCTCAAGTATGCTTTCGCAAAGATCTACACATTCATTGCAAATATAAGCATCTGGTCCAGCTATAAGTCTTTTAACTTGGTCAGAAGTTTTGCCACAAAAGGAGCATTTTATTTTATCATCTGACATTTTAATCTCTTTCTCTTATTACATTATCTATTAGACCGTATTCCTTAGCTTCATCAGCGCTTAGGAAGTAGTCTCTGTCTGTATCGTGTTCTATTTTTTCTAAAGGTTGTCCTGTCTCATCAGCAAGTATCTTGTTTATTCTCTGTCTAATTTCTATTATCTTTTCTGCGTGAATCATGATGTCTGAAGCTTGTCCTTGAGCTCCTCCGAGTGGTTGGTGAATCATGATTTCAGAGTTTGGTAGTGCAAATCTCTTGCCTTTTTTACCTGCTGCAAGGAGGAATGCTCCCATAGATGCAGCCATTCCTATACATATGGTAGAAACATCTGGCTTTATATAATTCATAGTGTCAAAAATAGCAAACCCTGCACTTACTGAACCACCTGGTGAATTGATATATATTTGGATATCTTTGTTTGGATCTTCAGACTCTAAAAATAAAAGTTGTGCAACTACTAAGTCGGCAGTCACATTATTTATCTCTCCTGAAATAAATATTATTCTTTCTTTTAAAAGCCTTGAATAAATATCATATGCTCTTTCGCCACGGTTTGTCATCTCAATGACGGTAGGTACTAATGCCATATTATCACTTCTTTCTATTATTAGTCTTCTTAATTAGTCTTCCTTATTTTCTTCAGTTTCTTTTTCTTCTTTTTCTTCTTTTTTCTCTACAAATTTGTTTTCGTTTACTAGAACATCAAGAGCACGTCTAGCTTTTAAATCATCTTCAACTGCTGCCTTGTTAGTTTCAAGCATCATCTTCTTCATGTCTTCTCTTTTTTCCTCGTCATCTTTGAAGTATTCGCCTAGAACTCTATCTATTTCAGCTTCGATTTCTTCATCTGTAACTTCAATATTTTCTAGTTCGATTATTTTATCAAGGATAAGTCTATTTAAAATAACAGCTTCAGCTTGTCCTTTTTGTCCTTCTCTAAATGTCTTTATATCAGTTCCTAACATTTGTAGGTATTGTTCAATAGTAAGTCCTTGTCCTTGCATGCTTTGGTTGTAGTTTTGGATGATTCTATCAAGCTCATCTTCAACCATTCTTTCTGGTATATCTACTTCTACTTCTTCAGCAATCTTTCTAAGAACATTTCCTTCTCTATCTATTCTAGTTCTTTCTTCAGCTTCTTTTTCAAGTTTCTTTCTAAGGTCAGCTTTATATTCATCAACTGTGTCGAATTCAGAAATATCTTTAATAAATTCATCGTCGATTTCTGGAAGTTCTTCTACTGTTATAGAGTTAAGTTTAGTTTTGAATGTAGCTTCTTTTCCTTGGAATTCTTCTGCATGATAGTCTTCTGGGAATTTTGTAACTACATCGAACTCATCTCCGATATTCTTTCCGATGATTTGTTCTTCAAATCCTGGAATAAATGTGCCTGATCCTAGTTCTAGATCTTGGTTTTCAGCTGTTCCACCTGGGAATGCTTCTCCGTCTATAAATCCTTCGAAGTTTATGTTTACTTTGTCATGTTCTTCTGCAGCTCTATCATCGATATTAACTGCTCTTGCATTCATCTTTTGTTGTCTTTTTAGATCGTCTTCTAGCATTTCATCTGTAACTTCATGCTTAGCGTCTTCAACTTCTAGACCTTTATATTTTTTAATTTCGATTTCAGGTTTTACAAATACTGAGAAATGTACTACCACATCTGCATCTGAAGATACATCTTCATCGAAGTCAACATCTGGTTGATCTACTACTTCAAGGTCAAGTTCTTTTATAGCTTCTTCATAGTATTTTGGAAGAAGTTCGTTTATTGCGTCTTCTAAGAAAATTCCCTTTCCATACACGTTTTCGATAATCATCTTAGGTGCATGTCCTTTTCTAAATCCTGGGATTTGTACATTCTTCTTTAATTTGTTATAAGCTGTGACTTCAGCCTTTTTTACTTCTTCTTTTGGAAGTGTTATATCAAAAAATACTTTATTGTTTTCTTTTTTTAAAATTTCGGTCATATTTTCCTCCTAATATATTCTTACCACTATTTATTTTCGTTTAATCCTTTTATAATAAGTCCTACTTCTTCTTCAGTTAGAGTAACTCCCTTGCCCATCATCTTATGATCAGGAGACCATTCTCTAATGTCGTACTTGGCAGGTCTTTCGTTCCAGCTCACTAGATTAAATTCCTTCGTCCAGCCTTTTGCATTTTCAGAAAGTACCGCTATATTTTTAACTATTTCAAACTTAAAGTCTGCCATTTTATTCTCCTATAATGAATTTAATAAATCTTCTAGGGCTCCTTCAATTCCGCTTTCTTTGATCATTTCTTCAGTCACTCTGTCTATAGCTTCTTTTGAAGTCATCTCTATATTTTCTCTATTGTCTCTTCTTGAAAATTCAACTATTGAATCTTTTGCCTTCTTGCCAACGGTAATTCTAAGTGGAATTCCAATTAAATCTCTGTCGTTAAATTTAACTCCAGCTCCTACATTTCTATCGTCAAGTAGAACTTCATATCCCATATTCACAAAGGCTGCATGAAGTTTTTCTCCAAGCTCAAGTTGTTCTTCTTTATTAGGATTCATAACAGTTACGATAACTTGGTAAGGAGCAATTGCTATTGGCCAAACAATTCCGTAGTCATCGTGATACTGTTCAACTACGGCACTTACAGATCTTGTAACTCCTATTCCATATGAACCCATTACGAAGTACTGACTCTTTCCATTTTCATCTAAAAATGTAGCATTTAGAGCTTCTGAGTACTTGGTTCCAAGTTGGAAAATATTTCCTACTTCTATTCCGCGACGAGTCTTGTATACTTCGTCTGTGCCAGGAATCTTGTCCCCTTCAACTGCCATTAGTAGATCTTCTACCACTTCACCAGTGAAATCTCTTTCGTAGCAAACATTTTTAATATGGTAGTCTTTTTTATTAGCACCTACTACAAGGTTATTTATCTTTGTAATAGAACTATCTACTATTAATCTTACATCTTCATTTAGTCCAATAGGTCCAGTGTATCCTGGATGTGAACCTATTTTTACAATTTCTTCATCGTTCATAAACTCGATTTCATGTTCTGGTACTCCAAGGTATGAAATAAGTTTTGCCATGTTAAGTTCTCTATCTCCCGGAACTAAAACTATTACAGGTTTTCCTTCAATAGTAAGGTCTATTGCCTTTGCGCATCTCTTTTCTTCTATATTTAAAAATTCTGCCAAATCTGCAATGGTCTTAGCACCAATAGTTTCAACTTCTTCTTTTTCTAAAGGCTCGCTTGTATCTACAAAATCATAGTGAACAGGAGCTTTTTCTTCTGTGTAGGCTATGTCGCTTTTTTCAGAATAGAAGATGATTCCTTCACCTGTTTCGGAAAGAGCGATAAACTCGTGGGACATATGTCCTCCCATAGCTCCGTTATCTCCTTCTACAATTTTGTAATCAAGACAAAGTCTATCAAAGACATTTTGGTATGCCTTGTAGTACATTTCATATGATTTTTTAAGACCTTCTTCATCTCTATCGAATGAATAAGCGTCCTTCATCAAGAATTCTCTTGCACGATTTATACCAAATCTTGGTCTCTTTTCGTCACGATATTTTGTCTGTATTTGATAAATGTTAAGTGGTAGTTGTTTATATGAACTTACTTCATCTTTAACAAGTGTTGTGAAGTATTCTTCAGCAGTAGGTCCAAGACAGAAGTCTCTTCCATTTCTATCTACTAATTTAAACATTTCCGGTCCGAACTTGTCCCATCTACCTGAATCTTCCCAGATTTCTGCAGGTTGAATGGCACTCATAAGTATCTCTTGAGAACCGGCTCTATCCATTTCTTCTCTAACAATCTGTTCAATTTTTCTTATAACTCTGTAACCAAGTGGCAGGTATGAGTAAATGCCAGTGGTGGATCTTCTAATCATAGCTGCTCTTAAAAGAAGCTTGTGTGATTCCACTTCAGCATCTGTTGGTACCTCTCTTAAAGTAGGCATGTAAAGCTTTGTTAGTCTCATAATTCCTCCATCTTTTTATAATCAACTATGATTATATTATTATAGCCTAAAACTTGCAAGTATTATCTCAAAGTCTTCATATATAGTTTCGTTTTCTCATCTATTTTTCTAGAGTCTACGCATTTCGATATGGTTTTTAAATGAGTGAACTTGTCTAATTTTTTATTTTCTAAATATTTTATAGCGTCGTCGTATCTCTTTACCATTGCCTCTTGGAAAAACCACGCCCTCATCATGTTGACATAGTACTCATTTGAATTAATCTCTGCCACCATCTCTAAGATTTCTTTTCTATAGAATCTTTCTAGATAAATCTTCATAAGTATAAAAATACCGTACCTTTTGAAGTAAGTCCCTTCATTTGAAATTAGCTTCTTGACAAATAAAAGTAAATCTTCTCCATCTTCTAATTTTTTAAAAGCTTTTGGTATTCCTACGTCACACACTTGCCAATTATCAACGAAGGGCAAAAACTCAGATAACATTTCTTTCGCCTTATTATAATCATTTTCTTCAGATATTATTATCATGTGCATAATGTTTTCTTCATGCCAATCGTGAGGAAGGTTGTTTAAAAATAACTTCTTCTCATCTTCATTCATTTCTTTTACAATTTTTCTAATGATTGGTACTCTTACTCCCAAAACATTCTCTACTCCAGGAATAAGTCTTGAGTTGAACTCTCTGTAGCTTTTATCTATATACTTTTCTAAATTCATTTTTTCTCCAAAAGAAAAACGCCATTTAGGCGTTTTCATTTTATCTTTCTTCTATTATATATCTTTAGAAGTAAGTTTTTTACATCTTTACTTCTAACTCATCTACTTCAAACTCTGTCTTAGGCGGTTTATTTTCTTCTTTTGAAATAATATCTTTTACCTTCATAAGTCTTGTGATGTTTGCTCTTTCGTTTTCGTCCAGCTTCTGTCTTATAAACTTAATCGTTTCTTCGAGATCTGGTATGGTTCTATATTCAAGAGCGTTTACTCTTCTTCTTGTCTTTTCGATTTCGTCTGCCATCAGTTGTGCAGATTTTTCTACTTGGGCAAGTTCTAGAAGTTTTGACATTACTTTATTTAACTTTTCTACAGCCATATCTAAGTCTGCTGTAGTTTCAGTAAATCCGTATGGATAAATAGATCCGCCTTCTGTAAGTTTTTTAATTTCAAACTCCATTATTGGGATTTCTACACTCATTACGTTTTTCTTTGTAATATCTACAAAGGTTTCTTGAGTTGGCATAGATACTGCTTCTTTTAGCATCTCTGGACTCATAAGAGCTGAAGCTAGTAGAAAGTCTTTAAATGATTTTGAAAGTTCTTCTTCTACTTCTTCTCTTAGAGTCTTATTGTGCCTTACAGTTTCTATAAATCTTCTCATGAGCTCATCTTGTTTATCTTTTAGAAGTTTGTGCCCACGGGTGGAAGTTTCAAGTCTGGTCTTAAGTGCAGATAGGTTCATCCTCGTAGGAGTTACTTTAAGAAGTGCCATCTAATCACCTATTTCCGTCTAGATATTTATCAAGAAGTGCGTCCTTAATTCTCTTAAGTTCTGTTCTTGGTATGATCTTTAGAAGATCCCAACCAAGATCTAGAGTTTCTTCTATACTTCTATTTGTATAGTAACCTTGGTTTACATATCTTGCTTCAAACTCATCTGAGAATTTTGCAAATGCTCTATCTGCTGTTGATAGCGCCGTTTCACCTAGGATTACTGATAGTTCTTTTGCATCCTTACCTGAAGTGTATGCTGCATAGATTTGGTTCATGGTATCTGCGTGGTCTTCTCTAGTCTTGCCTTCTCCAATACCTTTATCTTTTAGTCTTGATAGTGAAGGAATTGCGTTTATAGGTGGTTCAATTCCTTGTTTATAAAGATCTCTTGAAAGGATGATTTGTCCTTCAGTTATATAGCCTGTTAAGTCTGGGATTGGGTGAGTTATATCATCTTCAGGCATGGTTAGTATAGGAATTTGTGTGATTGATCCGTCACGGCCCTTTATTCTTCCTGCTCTTTCATAGATTGTTGAAAGGTCAGTGTATAAATATCCTGGATAACCACGTCTTCCTGGTACTTCCTTTCTAGCTGCTGATACTTCACGAAGGGCTTCTGCGTAGTTGGTCATGTCTGTCATGATAACTAGTACGTGCATTCCCATTTCAAATGCTAGATATTCTGCACAGGTTAGAGCCATCTTAGGTGTTGCAAGTCTTTCGATTGCAGGGTCGTCTGCAAGGTTCATAAATAGAACGGCTCTATCGATTGCTCCTGTTTCTGTGAAGTCATCTATAAAGAATTGTGCTTCTTCAAATGTGATTCCCATTGCAGCAAATACTACCGCGAACTTATCGTTTGTTCCAAGTACTCTTGCTTGTCTTGCGATCTGTGCAGCTACGTTGTTGTGAGGAAGTCCTGCTCCTGAGAATATAGGAAGCTTTTGTCCTCTTACCAATGTGTTAAGTCCGTCTATGGTTGAAATACCTGTTTGAATAAATTCTGATGGGTAGTCACGGCTAGCTGGGTTTATAGCTGATCCGTTAATGTCTAGTTTCATCTTTGGCATAATCTTTGGTCCGTTGTCAATAGGTTGTCCAAGTCCGTCAAAGATTCTACCGATCATGTCAGGAGATACTCCAAGTTCAAGAGGTTTTCCTAAGAATCTTACCTTTGTTTCTGGAAGGTTTATTCCTTGAGAACCTTCGAAGATTTGAACCATTGCCTTGTCACCATTTACTTCGATTACACGGCCTCTTCTTCTTTCGCCGGTTTGAAGCTCAATGTCAACAAGTTCTTCGTAGGTTACCCCTTCTACTCCTTCTACGGTCATAAGAGGTCCTACTACTGCTGTTACTGATTTATATTCTTTAAGCATTTATAGATCCTCCTTTTTTAAGTCCTTCAAGTTCTTCTTTAACTTCTTCAAAAATAGCATCGAATTCTGCTAAATTTGTTTCTTCAATATTCTTAGATCTTGCAATTTTTTCTCTAACTGGTAGATCTTCTATTTCAGATAGATATGCTCCATGTTTTAGAGCGTCTTTTGCACTATGATAAAATCCTAGAATTAATTTCATCATTAGATCTTGTTTTTTCAATGAGCAATAAGTGTCTACGTCGTGGAAAGCATTTTGTTGAAGGAAGTCTTCTCTTAAAGACTTGGTAACTTCAAGTTTAAGTTGATCTTCTTCAGATAGTGAGTCACGACCAACTAGTCTTACGATTTCTTGTAATGCACTTTCTTCTTGTAGAAGTCCCATTGCTTCACGTCTATTCTTTGAAAATTCTGAGCTTACTTCATGGTCAATATATTTATCAATCTTGTCTTGATATAGTGAATATGAATCTAGCCAGTTAATAGCTGGGAAGTGTCTCTTGTATGAAAGGTCATAGTCAAGTTTCCAGAATACTTTTACGATTCTAAGAGTTGCTTGAGATACTGGTTCTGAAATATCTCCACCTGGAGGGCTTACTGCACCTATTGCTGTAAGAGCTCCTTCTCTTCCATCGTGACCGTTACATACGACTCTTCCTGCTCTTTCGTAGAAATCTGCAACCCTTGATGCAAGGTATGCTGGATAACCTTCGTCACCAGGCATTTCTTCAAGACGACCACTCATTTCACGAAGGGCTTCTGCCCATCTTGATGTAGAGTCAGCCATCATCGCTACAGAATATCCCATATCTCTATAGTATTCAGAAATTGTTATTCCTGTGTATATAGATGCTTCTCTCGCTGCTACCGGCATGTTTGAAGTGTTTGCTATAAGAACGGTTCTCTTCATGATAGATTCTCCAGTTTTTGCGTCAATTAGCTCAGGAAATTCCATCATTACGTCTGTCATTTCGTTTCCACGTTCTCCGCAACCTACGTATACAACTATTTCAGCGTCTGCCCATTTAGCAAGCTGATGTTGAACAACTGTCTTACCAGATCCGAATGGTCCTGGGATCGCTGCTGTTCCACCTTTGGTAACTGGGAAGAATGTATCTATAACTCTTTGTCCTGTTACTAGAGGAGTCTTAGGGTCGATCTTCTTCTTATAAGGTCTTCCTCGTCTAACTGGCCATTTTTGAATCATGGTTAAATCTTTTTTGCCATCTTTTGTTTCAATGGTTGCGATTACAGAATCAACTGTAAAGCTTCCACTCTTTATGTCAACTAGTTTTCCTTTAACTCCGTTTGGAACCATGATAAGGTGTTTTACTACTACTGTTTCTTGAACAGTACCTAGCACATCTCCACTTTCAAGTTCGTCCCCAACTTTTGCAACTGGTACGAAGTCCCATTTCTTTTCTCTATTTAGAGAATGTACTTCTGAGCCTCTAAGTAGGAAGTCTCCAGCTTGGTCTTTAAGTGCAACAAGTGGTCTTTGAATACCATCGAACATGGTTTCTAAAAGGCCTGGTCCAAGTTCCACAGAAAGAGGAGAGCCTGTTGTTACTACTTCATCTCCTACACCAATACCAGTCGTTTCTTCGTATACCTGGATAGAAGCGTCTCCGCCTCTCATCTCGATTATTTCTCCAATTATTTTATTTTTTGAAACTTCAACAACGTCGTAAACATTGGCATTTTCCATGCCAGTTGCTACAACAAGAGGTCCGGATACTTTAATTACACGTCCTGATTTCAATAAAGTTCCTCCTTCTTACAATATATTAGAACCTACTGCCTTTTCAACATTTTCACTTATTTTGTTCATACCAATATTTAAAGTTCCCTTATTGGATGGAATAAGTATAACAGCAGGAATTATTTTGTTATTATATCTTTCTATCGTTTCTTCTATCTTATCTGCTAGCTCTTCAGTTACAAAGATTACGCCGTAACCTTCATTTGCAAGTGAGTCTATAGCTTCCCTTGCATCATCTTTTTCATAAGCAACCCTAACGTCTATTCCAAGGGCTTTGAAAGCTAGTACAGAATCTTTATCTCCTACAACTGCAATCTTATACATAGGTTTCACGCAACCTTTCTCTTATAAACTCTGAAGAAAGACCGTTTAACTTAGATATTAGAATTATTCTTAGATTTCTAGTCTCTAATTCATTGGAAAGAGCATAGGCAAATACTACCTCTGGCCCAAATATTATCTGTTTAACATCTTTTATAAGCTCTACAAAGTAGTCGTCCATCAACTTTTCAAATATTGATAGAGATCCTGACTTTCTGTAGTCTTCGATGCCAAGTTTTAGATATTTATAGACCCTTGAGCTCTTTATAAATGATGAATTTTCATCAAATTCTTTTCCAAGATTTAGTACCAAATACTTGTTGTCTATATTTCCACCTTCTATTAAAACGTGGTTTAAAAACTCTCCAGTTCTATTTTGGTTTCTACATCTAATAAAGGTTTTGATATTTGTAAAGTCGATCAAATCCTCTACATATCTTATAAATAGCTCTACTTCAGATTCTTTTGCGAGCTCTTTTAAATGTTTGTAGTACATATTATCTAAGTAAATATCGATTTCTTGAGGGTCCTTGGTCTTGTTATATATAGCTATCGCTTCTCTTACCTCTTCGTAGATATTTTCATCGGATTTAAGTCTTTTTTCATCCTTTATATCTTCTTTTAAGCCATCGATATTTAAATTTCTAACTTTAAGGTACATATCGCTATAGTCTTCATCTTGTACATACTCCTTAACCACCACTTTTAAATTGTGGTAGAGATACTTAAGAGTCACTAGATCTATAGGTGTACTGTCTGGACTTATGCTATATAGCTCTTTGTAGAAAGCTTCATTTCTTTCAGATAGAGCTATTTCATAATCCTCAGGTCTTTTAAGACTGTTGATGTAGGTTTGATAATCAGAATCTAGAAGAAATCTAAGTGTTTCTTCAAGACTTGCTGCATCTATAATTCTATTTAAGTAGCTTTTGTTTAGTAGCTTCTTTTCTCTTACTCTTATAGTTGCAGAAGCTTGGATATATGATTCTCTTTTCATAACAACCTAACTTTCAAATAATTTATTCATAATCTCAATAGTAAGATCATCTCTTATAGATTCAACTACTCCGTCAAAATCGTTGTTGTAGTACATATTTTCTGCACGAACTGCAAAACCAGAGCTAATAGCTTCTTCGTCAGATAGTTTTATATTTAAATTTTCTTTTTCAACTAGTTCTCTTTTATCTTCAGGAACTATGAGCAAAAGATCATCTTCTTCGAAGGAAGATAGAGCTTTTTTAAGAAAACTTATATATGTCTTGTCATCTAGGTTCTTTAGCTTGTACTTAACCATGTCTATTACACGGTCAACCACTTCTTGTTTTGCAGAAATAAGGTCATCCCTTACCTGTAGATTTTGTTTTGAGAGTTTTCTGTCAATTAGAGTCTTCGCATCTCTCTCTGAGTTTTCGATGATTTCTGCCTTCTTCTTTTCACCTTGAAGGATCTTATCTTCTACTATTTGTTCAGCAGAGACCTTTGCGTTTTCGATTATTTCTTCAGCTTTTAATTTTGCATCTTCGATAATCTTACTAGTTATATTATCTAAATTTGACAAAATCTCACTCCTTTATTAGATACGAGTCATCATAAGGAATGAAACAGCAAACGCGATAATAGCATACATCTCAACCATTACTGCGTAGATAATACCTTTTGCTTGTTGTTCTTCGTTTTTAGCAAGGATATTGATACCTGCAACTGCTACTCTTGCTTGGCAAATAGCTGAATGATATCCAACTAGTGCTACTGGAAGAGCTGCAGCGATTAAAAGAAGTCCGCTTTCAAAACTCATATCTGGAGTTAGTCTCATCATCATAAATAGTCCAATTACGAATCCGTATAGACCTTGAGTACCTGGAAGAAGTTGAAGTACAAGTGACTTACCAAACTTTTCTGGTTCTTCAATTACTACTCCAGCTGCAGCTTCCCCTGCCATTCCTACACCTTTTGCTGAACCTATACCACTTACAAATACTGCAATAGCTACTGCTATACCGCCTAGGATCATTCCACCATTAGTTATAAAAAATTCAGACATTTTATTCCTCCTTAATATTAAAGTATTCTGATTTTGCAATCATTTCTTTAAATGGCCTTCCGCCACCTTCGTAAAATTTATTAAACATTTCTACATATGTCAGTCTTGCTGTGTGAACATATGCAGATAGATATGAAAGAAAAGCATTGAATAGTTGGAAGATTACAAATATTATACTTCCAGCTATAATTCCAATTATTCCTCCACTAAAAAGCATTCTTACAATCATATTTACCGCTATGGCTATAAACGCTCCTGCAAGAGCAAGTGCCATAAGTCTTAAATATGAAACGAAATCACCAATATATGATGTGATTCCATAAGCTGAGTAAAGTCCCCAGCCAAGTTTTGCACCTACTGAATCTTCGGTTCTTCCACCAGTTAGAACTATACCTATAAGTCCTAGGATAAGTGACCATTTACCGATATTTGTGATTGTGGAATTTAGTTTAAGTGCCATCGCTATTATAAATACGATAGCCCCTATAACAGCCATGTACCAAAATCCTACATCATAAACTGCATCTAAGAATTTCTTGTCTCTGATATTCATATATGCTTTGATTCCAAGTGCAAAGAACAAGTGGATACCTCCAAGTAGAAGTGACATTCCTATCATCAAGTAGTAGTCTTCACTTGGGTTAATAAGTGCCGGTAATTCCACTGCGTCTCCAAAGAATGACCCAAATATAAGTCCCCATATAATCGAACTTACAGATATATAGGAAATGAAACTTACCATTTTCTTGGTAGAGTCGTTAAGCTTCAAAACTTTGAGTGCAAGCCTTGTAAGAATAAATACCAACAGACCATATCCAGCATCCCCTATCATTATTCCACTAAATATAAAATAGAAAGGTGCGAATAGAGGTGTAGGATCGATTTCTCCATACTGTGGCATGGAGTACATCTCTGTAAGCATTTCGAAGTTCTTAACAACCTTGTTGTTTTTAAGCTTAATAGGTACATTCTTATCTTCTACACTAGCTTCTTCGTAGGTCCAGTAGTAATCTCCACCAGTAACATCCTTAAGAAGCTCTTCTAACTCAGAAATACTTTCTGTAGGTACATAACCTTCGATGATATTTACTTTTTCTGTACTTACAAAATTGTTTTCTGCGATGAGCCTAATTCTCTTTTGTTTTAGATAGTCATGAAGCACTCTAAAACCTTCTAGGTCAGAAGCAAAAGCTTTTATACCTTTTTCTAGTTCATTAAGCTCGTTTTCTTTTTCCCCTATTTTTTCTTTTAATAGAGAAATCTCTTCCCTTACATTTCCCTTAGTCTTTATATCAGTTTGAGAAAAAGTGTGAAGTCTTATAAGTTCAGTAATTTCTTCCTCGGTCTTTTCTTCATCAAGATAGATAACCATGGCATATGACATCTTATCTTTTAAGTCATATACAATTACATCTGCAAACTCAACATTTTTTACATCTTTTTTAAACTCTTCTAAAAACTTATCTGGGATATTTCCAGGAATTATCTTTACATCTTTAAATTTCTTTAATTCATCTATTCTTAGTTCTACATCTGACCAAGGTTCTAACTCAGAGACTCTAGTCTTCATGTTTTCAATTTCTTGAAGAACTTTGTTCTTTCTATCATCAAGAGATTTTAAACTTGAAAACTTCTCTCTAAACGGAAATTCCCTAGCCTCTTTCTTTAACTCAGCCACCGTATAGGTTTTCTGACCTTCTTTTAGAGACTCAAGCATTCTAGGCTTTGTCTCATACTTTTCCAAAAGATCAATCGCCCATTTTGAGTTGGTGATGGTTTCATCGAGGCCAACTAGTTCTTGTGGAACAGGAACCTTGGACAAAAAGTCCTGATCTTCTTCTTTGACTTCAAGGTCATTGAAATTTACAAGATTTTGTCTTTGCAATGCCTTTAAAAGTTCATTTTTGTCTTTGGAGAGAATGAATAGATGAAATTTACTCATTTTAACTATTGCCATTACTCAACCTCTTTACTATAAGATCAGCTACATCTTCTAAGGCATCTCTATTTGTGTGCCTTATTTTTTCGCAAGCCTTTCTAGAATTTTTAATAATCGGCTCGGCTTCTTTCTCTGCATAAGATTTAGCCTCTTTCATAATCTCTGACCTTTTTTCATCTGCAGACTTAAGAATACTATTGTATTCATCGTTTGCCTTGTCTTTGGCTTCTTTAATAATTTCATCCGCAGAAACTTTTGCTTCTTCAATTATACTCGAAGCTTTTTCTTCAGCAGACTTAACCTTACTAAGAGCATTATCTGTCACACCATCACCTCCATCTATTCTAAATCCTTATTGGAATTGAGATCTAATCAAAAGTATCTCATTATCATTATAACATTAAAGCGTATTAAATTCTAAACATTATTGTATTAAACTCTACAAATAATTTAAAAAAATTTGTAAAAAGGCTTAAGCTTAACGTTTGCAAAGAAAATGTGCTTAACATGTACTTAATAAAAATTATTCCATTATATATTCCATTATATAATGATTATAAATTTTAGTATAAATCGAAAATATCTTATTTTTTTAGAAAATCATTTCCTATTTCACTTGACAACGAAAAAACGCATGTATACAATAATCGTTAACTAAGTATATAAATAGTTTATATACTTAGTTAACGATTAGGAGGAATAAAATGGACAAAAAAGAATTTCTTGAAAAATATTTAACGACTAGAACTGGAACGAATTGTTTGAAAAAAGATTATTTAATCAATAGATATAATGATCCTGATTTAGTGCCTATGTGGGTTGCTGATATGGAGTTCAAAACTCCAGAATCTGTAAGAGATGCTCTAGCAAAAAGAATTGACCATGGAATTTTCGGTTATACTTTTCTCGATGACTCTTACTATGATTCTTACTCTAACTGGATGGAAGATAATTTCTCATATCCTGTAGAAAGAAAATTTGTGAGGACTGCAAGTGGAGTTGTACCTGCACTTTATACATTTGTAAATTGCTACACCAACCCACAAGATAAGATAATGATCATGCCTCCAGTTTATTATCCTTTCCACAATGTTATTACTGATACTGGAAGAGAAAAGGTTCTTGCTGATCTTATTTATAGAGACAAAAGATTCTACATGGATTTTGATAAGATCGAAGAAAAATTATCATCTGAAGATATAAAGATGCTTATTCTATGTTCTCCACACAATCCAGCTTCAAGAGTTTGGACTGAAGAAGAATTGGACAGACTATTCTCTCTTTGTGAAAAACATGATGTTTTAATCATAAGTGATGAAATTCACCAAGATTTTGTATTCGAAGATAATAAACATACTCCTGCTTTAAAAGTTTCAAATGGAAAGTATAAAGATAGAATTATCCTTGTAAATGCTGCTTCAAAAACTTTTAACCTAGCTGGTCTTCTACATTCAAATATTATTATTGAAGATGATAACCTACGCGATAAGCTTGATGAATATTACAAGACACATATTCAAACTGAAGTTAATATCTTCGGTACTTTAGCTACCAAAGCAGCTTACGATGGTGGCAAAGAATGGCTAGATGCTCTTAGATCAGTTATATTTGATAACTACACTTATCTAAAAGAAACTCTAAATAGAGAAGTTCCTCAAATAGATGTGGTTGAACTTGAAGGTACTTATCTTCCTATGATAGACCTTTCTAAAATTTTAGATCTAAGTAATGATGAAAAAGTCATAGTAAATAATATGGAAGTATCAAAAGCTACTAAGGAATTCGTACAAGACAAATGTAGATTGGCTGTAGACTATGGAGAATGGTTTGGCGAAGAATACAAAGGTTTTATAAGACTTAACCTAGCTACTGACCCAAAGATCGTTAAGAGTGTTGTAGATAAATTAGTTGAGGAAGCTAAAAAAATAGGAGGATGAAATGAATAATAAAATCGAGAAAAAACAGATAGGTTTTTGGGCATTTTTGCCACTAATAGTATTTCTTGCTCTATATATAGGAGTAGGGCTGTATTTTACAATTCAAAATGTTGAGAATCCATTCTCAATGTTTCCTAGACATATCGCTTTATTCGTTGGGATAGGCGTTGCATTACTAATGCAAAGACAGTATCCTGTAAGTCAAAAGATTGACATCATCTGTGAAAACATGGGTAACTCTGGAGTTATGATGATTGGTCTTATCTATCTTTTGGCTGGTGGCTTCCAAGGCGCTGCTGCTGTTATGGGTGGTAAAGAATCTGTTGTTAACTTCAGTTTAACTCACATCCCACCTTCACTACTTGTTCCAGGTATTTTCATCATGGGCGCCTTCATATCGACAGCTATAGGTACTTCTATGGGTACCATAGCCGCTCTTGCACCGATTGCAATAAGTGTTGCTCAAGGAGCTAACCTAAATATACCGCTTACTTCAGCTGCAATTATAGGTGGTGCGTACTTTGGAGACAACCTATCAATGATATCTGATACTACTATATCTGCTACCCAAGGTGTTGGAGCAGAAATGAAGGATAAATTTAGGATGAACTTCCTCATTGCTCTTCCTGCTGCCATAATCGCCGCCGTACTCTATGGTATATTAGGGGGACAAGGTGCCATCACAGAAGTACTTCCTTATGACATTATTAAAATCCTTCCATACATTTCAGTTCTTGTAGCTGCTCTTATGGGAATCAATGTTGCCGTTGTACTATTTATAGGTATTTTAATGACTGGAGTTATAGGTCTTCTTCAAGGAAGTGTAACTTTCTTCGAATGGATTGGAGGAATAGGTGCCGGTATGTCTGATATGTTCTCCATAACAATAGTTGCTATCCTAGTTTCAGGTATTATAGGTATTGTTAAATTCTACGGCGGTGTAGAATGGCTAGTTGAAAAAATCACTTCCAAAATCAATTCAAGAAAAGGCGCTGAATACGGAATTTCTTTCTTAGTTGGTATTCTTTCTGCAGCTCTTATAAACAACACAATTGGGATTATAATATCTGCACCTATCGCAAAAGAAATAGGAGAAAAATACCATATAGCTCCTAAGAGACTTGCTTCTCTATTAGATATATTTGCATGTGCTTTCTTGGCTCTTATGCCTCACGACGGAGGAATGCTTATCGTTACTGGACTAAGCCAAACTTCTCCTCTTGAAGTGCTTAAGTATTCGTACTATATCTTCGCATTGATTGTAGTTGCTCTTCTTTCAATCCAATTTGGATGGTTAAGAACTGCTGAAGAAAAATCTTACGATAAAAAATAATTAAATTATAGTATTAATTATCCTAACTTAATATTTAATTTCTATTATAAAGAGACAATAAAAAATTGTCTCTTTTTGTTTTTATAAATTCACAATAAAAAACAGAGAGTTGCCTCTCCGTTCTAATCTTCATTATTAATTTTATTTGAAATTATATTTTGTAAATATCGGTTCTCTTCCTAGTCTTAGGTCGTCGAAGTATTCATATAGTGAAAACCATAGGTATGAGCCTTGGATATTGTATATATTGTCGTAGCCGTTTTCTCTTAAGAATGTGTATGCGTAGTAGGATCTTTGTGATGATCTGCAGTGTAGATATACTGGCACATCCTTTGGCACTTCGTCAATTCTATTTCTAATTTCCGTTAGTGGTATATTGTGCGCGCCTTTTATATGGCCATTTTCATATTCATTCTTTTCTCTTACGTCTACTATATATGCGCCTTCTTCATAAAGCGATCTCAAGTCTTTCATAGTTACGCATTTTACATCGCCATTTAGAATGTTTTGTCCTACCATTGCCGCTAGATGAACTGCATCTTTTGGCGGTGCAAAGTATGGTGCATACGCATGCTCGTATTCGTATAGATCTTCTAGTGTTCCATTCATCTTTATATAGGCTGACACTACGTCAATTCTCTTGTCAACTGTGCCTCTTCCTGCTGCTTGTGCTCCAAGTACCTTTCCTTCTTTGTCAAAGAGTAGCTTCATAAGGATTGGATTTGCTCCTCCTATGATGCCTACCTTGTCCATTGGTATTACATATGATGCTTCGTACTCTATTCCTCTATCCTTTAATTTTTTTTCATTTAGTCCTGTGCAGGCGATGTTTAAATCAAAGACTCTCACTGCACTGCTTCCTATTACAGATACTTCTCTGTGTTCTCTTCCTGCTAAGTGGTTCGCTAGTTCTCTTGCTTGTTTCTGTGCAGGTCCTGCCAGTTCAAGGTTTGTTAGTCCTCCTAACAAGAAGTCTTCTTTCTTTACTACGTCGCCAACTGCGTAAATATCTTTTAAGCTTGTTTCAAAGTTGTCGTCTATTTCTAAATAGCCTCTTTCGTCTATCTTTGCTCCTGCTTCCGATAATAATTTTGAAGTTGGTCTTACTCCTATTGCTAGAACTACTGCGTCTGATTCTATTTTATTTCCAGATTTTAGGATTACTTCTTTTTCTGTGATTTCAGAAACTGGGTCTTCTAGGTAAAGATTCACTCCATTATCATAGATTTCTTTGTGAATTATGGTTGCAATTTCATAGTCCACCGGCGCCATAACTTGGTTCATAGCTTCTACTATGCTCACGTCAAATCCGACTCTCTTTAGATTTTCCATAACTTCAAGACCGATGAATCCTCCACCTATTACCGTTACTTTTTTCTTTTCATTTTCCCTTAGGTAGCTATCTAGTTTTACTACGTCTGGCACCGTCTTAACGGTAAACACGTGAGGAAGGTCCACTCCCTTTATAAATGAAGGCACTATTGCTTCTGCTCCTGTTGCCACAACTAATTTGTCGTAATCTTCTGTGAATGTCTCGCCTTCTTTTGTCACTTCAATCTTCTTTTCTTCTGGGAAGATTTTAGTAACTTCGCTATTTACTTCTACGTCTATATTGAATCTAGTCTTGAAACTTTCTGGACTGTTTAATAATAAATTATCGTAAGACTTTACATCCCTACTTAAAAAATTTGGGATTGCACAGTTTGAGTATGATGGGTATGGTCCCTTTTCAAATATTTTTATCTCTACTTCGTCATTTAATCTTCTAAGTCTCGTAGCTGTCGAGGCTCCGCCTGCTACTGCTCCAATTACTATTACTTTCATATTTCCTCCGATCTTTTATTCGCTGTCTTGGTGATTATTTCTGGATAATCATACATTTCCAAGATTCTTATTGCATTTCTTGTGGCTGCCCTGCCCTCTTTAAGTTTATAGTCAAATTTAATTTCTTCCTTGGTTACCATTTCTTCAAAGTGATAGTTACAGAAATCTCTTTCAAGTATGGTGGTCAGCTCTATATCATGGGTGGCTGCGATTACGAAGCCACTCTTAGATAGGTACTCCAGTGTTGCACTTGCAGCAGATATCCTATCTATCGTATTTGTACCCTTAAATACCTCATCTAATAGATAAATATTTCCAGGGTTGTCAATCATCTTCTTGATGGTCTTCGCCTCAGCCATAAAGTAACTGGTCTTTTCTTCAATTGAATCCTTGATGTCGATGCTTGTAAAGATATCTCGGTTTATGGTCTTAAATTCTTTTGCTACTACAAATCCAAGAGTCTTCGCCATTATGTGATTTATGCCGATGGTTCTTAAAAACGTGCTCTTACCCGATGCGTTAGAGCCTGTAAGGAGAATGTCCTTTGTAAATTTAAAAGTGTTTCCCACAGATTCTTCTTGGTCTTTTAAATAGATTATTGGATTGTGGAGGTCAATTCCTTCGATGGATATCTCTTCCACATTTTCTAAAACTTCAGCCTTGCAAACAAGGTCCAAATTATAATATAGGTTTGAAATCGCGATTTCGTTATCTATATCCCCGAGGATAAAGTAGATTTTAGAGAGTTCTTCACGATTTTCATTGACCAAGTCCTTTATTTTTAAAAATAGCATCGATTCATGAAGAGTTATGGTGCTTAGCAGTTCGTAGAAAATATCTGTATCAAGCCCCACCTTGTTATAAAAGGATCCAGTCTTTCTATTTATCTTCCTTAATAGAGTTTTGTGTTCTCTTAATCTTTCTATGCTTTCAAGTTCCAAATCCGTACTTAATACGTCTGTTCCAAGTTTAGAAAATTTGCCGAGCATGGTAAGCATCTTGGATGCACCATCTGTCTTTCTGGAAATATCCTTGGTGATTATGGCATTTATCGCCAAAAGAGCGGTGATTCCCATAAGGAAACTTACCTTGCTTACAAAGAATAGTCCCAACATCAGCGCCGCTATCAGTGGATAGAACTTTACATAGGGTTCAAAGCTAAATTTCGCTTCGATTCCATTTTTTAAAAGTGTAAAGAGCTCCTTGTTCTTTATCTCGCCAAATGATAGAAACTTCGCCATTATGTCTGTGGTTTCATCTTTGTTTTCTCTTAAATATCTTAAAGTGTCAAGATCCTTTAAGATCGGTCTTGCTTCCCTCGTCTTGACATATAGGCTCGATGCTCCCATTGTGGACATGGAATAATCTATCTTCTTTAAATAGTCGAGTAGGTTTAGGTCATAAAAGGTTGTGCTGTCAACTTTAAAATCAAAACCTAGAAGTTCCTTCGCCATCATGACCATATCATAATCCCTTTTTATATCCAGCTTTTCGCTTCTACCGATAGAAGCTCTGTTTCTTATATATTTTTCATAGCTTCTATCTCTAAAGTAGTTTATTATCTTTAAAGCAATATATAGAGATATAAAGAGAGCTATGAGTATGAAAAAGTCATAATATTTTAAAATCAGTTCCTTCATATTAATTTCCAGTTGCTTCTAGAATTTCATAGTATGCCCAGTGTTTCTTATTTAAATCTTTGAATGGATTATTTCCATGCTTATTTAAAAATTCAACATTCGGTTTTCTTCTAAGGGCTCTATTTATTATAGTTGCAGCTTCGCCTCTTTTGATCTTGGCTTCTGGATGGAATTTACCATCTAGGCTTCCTGTTAATATGCCATTTTGTTTAAGAGTGTTTATTGCATCAAAGGCATAGTATCCAGGTTTTACGTCGCTGAAAGCTTGAGTAGTATAATTTTCGTTGTATCCGAGGTAGCGATATACTATCATGGCAAATTCTGCTCTCTTCAGTTGTTTTTCTGGTTTGAAGGTCTTGTCATCGTAGCCTGAAATGATTCCGTTCTTTTCGCAAAAACCTATTGCTTCTGCATACCACATTCTTTGAGGCACGTCTTTGAAGCTTGAATAAATTGAAGTTGGACTTTCGCCATTTATAATCTTTGCGAAGATAAATGCGCCTTGTCCCCTTGTCATGTATGATTCTACTTTGAATACATCCTTTTCTATTCCAGTCATATAAGGTTTTCTAAGCTCTTTTATGACTTCTTTTAAATCGCTTGTCGCTCTTCCGATTTCCTCAGGAGTTGCACCTTCTTTGATCTCTAAATATTTACCAGTAGCAAGGGCTGCTTGGAATTTAAGCAGACTTTCCATGCTAAGTCCTCTAGTTTCCAAAGTTTCTGCAAACTTTAGATAGTCTAGTAGCTCATCCTTTGTAGAACTAGGTGTAGGATTAGGCTTTGGTTCCACTGGCTCTTCAGTTTTTCCCGGAGCTACGTTGGATTTTAGAGCTACTACTACAACTTCTGCATTATATTCCTTGCCAGAAACTGTGTATGCTGATTTGAAAATTATGCTTTGTCCTGCTGTGATCTTAGGAAGCTTCATTGTAAATGCTCCATTTTGATCAGCGACTGCCTCTCCAATTACTTGGCCATTTGAAGTAGTAGTTATCTTCGCCTTGGAATTTGCTTTACCAGTTGCAATAGCATCTCCTTCCCTAATAGGATTTACAGAAATGGTCGCTTGGGTGCTTGGAGTTTGGGCGACGAAACTCTGTTGATCAGTGTTTTCGCTACCGTCTAATCCAACAGACGTTAGAATTACAGAATTTTTAAGTCCGTCCACCTTTTCGATATCAGATTTAAGCACGCAGTCAAGTGGAATCTTAATAATATCCGTCTTGCCAATGGCGTTAATATCCATAACAGCCAAAGTAATAAGCGATTGACTGTTGTTCTTAACCTTTGTACTCTTTAGTTCTATTGCATTTTTCTTCTCTGTCACTCCAACGATCCCACTGGATTTAACGTCTAAATTTTCATCTATAAGTACAGTAACCACAAATGATTTATAGGATTTCTTTGCTTCATCAGGAACCTTTATATTGATTGAATACTTTAAATTATCCCCCTTCCTTCCTTGTAAAACAGAAGGAGTTTCTAAAAATACTTGTATGTCATCCTTTGCACAAACATTTGTAAATATGAGTAATGTCATCATAAATATCGTAAGTAGCCTTTTCATTTAAATCACCTCTAACCTAATTATACCAAATAAAACGTTTTATTTATTACTTTTCTTGGTTAATGGGAGAACAAAAAACTGTGATTCTAAAAAATATTTTAAAAATTTTACAAAAATGTATTGCACTGTGTGGCAACAGATGGTACACTTTAGATAGTGTATGGAGTGAGTGCACACATTACATGTTACTTAAATTAAATTTACAAACACAATAAGGAGGTAGCGATTTGTTTAATATCAATTTAAAAAGTTCAGTTCCGATCTACAAACAAATAGTCGACTCCATTAGAGATTCCATAGTCAAGGGCATGTTGCTCGAAGGAGACAAACTTCCATCAGTTAGAGAGATGGCAAAGATGCTCCTTGTCAATGAATCCACAGTTCAAAGAGCTTACAGAGAACTGGAAAGTATGGGAGTCATAAAGACGATAGTAGGCAGAGGAACCTTTATCGAGTTCGATAAATCGAGGGAACTTTTGGAAAAGGAAAATGTGAAGCGTAAGATAGAGAGCGTTTTTAAAGAAGCTATCTACCACGAAATGAGCTTAGAAGATATAGAAGAAATCTATAGAAGTGTAGAAAAGGAGGCAGAGTCTAATGCTACAAATAAATGATATACACAAAAGCTACGGCGAAAAACATGTTTTAAACGGCATTAGTTTCTCCGTGGAAAAAGGAAAAGTAACTTCCCTAATAGGAAGAAATGGATCTGGTAAGACCACCATGCTTGAGATTCTATCCAGAATAATCTCCCAGGATGGCGGATTTATATCCATTGACGACAAAAAAATCGATGAAGATATAACTCTGCAACAAAACATCGCGTTTCTTCCAGACAGATTCGATCTCTTTAAATATTCAAACGCAATGAGAATCATGGAATTTTACGAAATAATCTATCCAAACTTCGATAGAGAATTTGTAAAGACGGAGCTTACAAAATTAAAGATAAGCCCTAAAATGGATGTGAGAAACCTCTCCAAAGGACAAAGCGCCCTACTAGGACTTGTGGTAATCCTTGCAACAGGAGCAGATTATATCCTACTAGATGAAATCCTAGACGGAATAGACGTTGTAAATAGAAGAAAGGTCATCGAATATGTACTAGATGCAACAGCAGCAGGACGAGCAGTGCTAATCTCTTCCCACTCACTAGATGAACTAGAATCCATCTCCGACACAGCAATATATATATCACTAGATGGAAGTCTTCAAGCAGTGGACCAAAGTCTAAATCTAAATAAATTCCAAATAGTTCTAAAGGAAACACTAAAGGAAGAAGACAGAGAAAAACTATTTATCACTGGAGAAATCGGAAGAGTCATAACCATACTCACAGAAGATAGTTTTGAAGAAGTGCAAAAGAAATTAAATACAGAAATCATCCAACACGACATCATCCCTGTAAAATACGAAGATGTCTTCTACTATGAAAGCATAAAGGAGGATAGATGATGAAAGGATTAGATAAAGTTTTAAAAATATTATATAAAAAATACAGCCTACTCTTCGCAGTGATATTTATAGGGACAATATTCCTACAATTTTCAGCAGTCAAAACTGAATATAGATTTATCAGTGAAGATTTGGCATCAAGCATAATAAAGGTAGAAAAATTTAATAATGGCACATTTGTAAAGGAGCAGGATGATTACGTCGACTATCCAGTTTTGCAAGAAAGGCTTAAAAAACCATTTACAAAAGAAGATATAAAAATGGTAGCAGATTACGGAAAAAAAGTTGGCTTAGACAGAGCAAATAACAATGCAGAATCTTTTAGATATGGCGGATCAATAGTTGAATATAATCTTGCCAAAGTCCTTGACTACGACAAAGGCTTAATCTCAGGAAGCAAGATTCTAAGTCTGAACCTCCCATCTCTAATCATACTAGCGGTGGTAGTGGCATTCTTATTAAGTTCAGAATTTATGACCACATTCTATAAATTTATGCGCCAAGTGCCGGTAAAAAGAGAAGGAGTCTATGTGGCAAAGGTCATCTTTGGAATACTAAGCCTCATGGTTTACCTAGTAGTAAGTCTTTTAATCAACTATCTTCTAGTTAGAAACACACCATTTGGAGGACTTTTAACATTTAGCGGTATCGGTGGTCTTTTAGGTAAAAATATCCTTAAGAGCATCACCGTATTCCTAGGAGCATTCGGAGTTGGAACAGTCTCTGGAAATATAGTCGGATTCTTCGGCATGCTCATCATCACATTTGGAGGAATAATTCTTGAAGAACTATATCTAAGATTCTACCAAGTATTCTTCAACACAGACTCAATCACCTTCTCAGATCTAAGTAATTTTAGAAAGATGATGGAGAAAAATCCAATCTATTCAATAGTAAATAGCGCAAATACCATACTAGATGGTAAATATATTTTAAATATAGTATTTCTATTAGTCCTATACTTCCTAATCGGACTAATAGTAACCAAATTAAACGACGGCTCAAGAACCACCAAGTGCATCGTTCTAAAGGGAGTATCAAAAGTTGTCATGGCAATAGCAATATTTACAACAGTCTGCGCATCAACCCTACTAATTAATGGAATCTTTGGATCAGGATCAGGAGTAGGAATACTAATGTATCCATTTGCAGCATTTATGCTATTTGTAAGTTATAAATTCTACAAAATGTTATTTGAAGTAAATATCGGATTCTAAGGAGGATATAATGAAAAGGTTCAGAAAGATTTTAGCAGTAGGGATTGTTCTTATCCTTATAATTTCAACAGGATGTCAGAAGAAATCCCTCTACGAAGAAAGACTAGAAGGATCACTATTCACATCACACCAAGGATTGATCTATTTTGACAAGGATCATATCTTCGTACAAATGTACACAGATTTACAACACGTACCGGAAGAAGAAAGAGAAAAAGAAATAGAAAAAATGCGTGAAGAAGGAACACTTACAGGCGAACTCACCTCTTCCTTTAATGAAGAGATAAAGTCTGAAAATCCAGTACTAGAAGAAGACGGCACTATTAAGAGCGATTCACTTCCAGATTTAAAAATCGACGAAAACGGACACATCGTCTTTAGAGACATAGACTTTGTCTTTAAAGTAAGAGAAAAGAATGAGAAATAGAAGATGCAGATACAAAAAAGGATGGAAATTTTTCCATCCTTTTTTATTGTCTTGAATTTATAATCTAAGTGCAACAAAAAATGATTCATAGTTTTCTGATAAAATAGAATTTGCAAATAAAACTAAAAATCAGGAGAAACTATGAA